>UOGE01000060.1_pt1 | contig 33572 bp, 32 predicted proteins | sample 1989811 | NCBI WGS metagenome assembly UOGE01 (sample SAMEA4712198, study PRJEB27164) | hydrothermal vent metagenome | biome: marine basaltic hydrothermal vent biome; feature: marine hydrothermal vent; material: mineral | place: Pacific Ocean | collected 2011-06-14/2011-07-23 | depth 1691 m | reverse complement strand
GTCGAAAAGGCGGCGAGAGGCGCTGGCGGTCTCTTTATCTTTTGTGCGAAGGGAAAGAAGGCAACTGATGAGCACATGAAAAGCGGGTCGTGGCTCTGTTTTGCTATATTTGGTGACTATGGGGGTTTTCCATTTTTTCACCTCGCGGCGGAGGATTTTTATCGCTTTTACAATGTCGAAACGGCTCTTTGGGGTCATGGCGAAATATTTATGAGGGGCGCCCTACAGCCTCTTCCTTAATTCCAGAAGATGATTCATGTTTTTCTTTTCCCAGGCCATGCACAGGTCATATTGTTCATATTCCTTTTCAAGCTTCGAAAACTCCGGCGTATGCCCGCTTCTCCCCCCTCCATTCTTGACGGCCAATTCGATCTTTTGATGCAACATTTCATGATACACAACAAGCCCGATATATTCCGGAGGGACAAAATCATTATCCAGAACAGGGTGAATCCTTATCAGCCCCACGTCTCTATCGTACGATCCAAGCTGGATTGTTTTGTTTCGCGAGCGTCGCTTCGGTTTCGACAGGTTGCCCCACTTGATATTTACTTTTAGCGGTTTCCTGAAATAGCGGTTATTAATATTTAAAGAAATTTTGGCAAGATTGTATACTTTTCCTTCCGGATCCAAGCCCGACAGCGCTTTTTTTATCAGATGATCAGGCGTTGTCCGGCCATGAGCGAAGTCCATCACGCTTTTGGGGGCCGATGTTATCTCCCCTTTGATGTATCTCGCCAGGTCTGTCCACACAGTTTCATCGGCCATGGCAAAGCTCCTGGAAAGCCGGACTTTGGTCCCCCCTCTCGATTTTCTAATGGAGATCAGGGATTTTCTATTGTCAGTGAGTGTTACACTGGCGGACGAGCCAATTTTCTGTATGATGTTATCTATCAGGGCTTTTTCAAAAAGATTGGGCGAATTAATCATTGAATGGTAATCTTGGATATATTTTTATGTTTTTAATTTTATTTTATTGAATTTTTTGATTATGTCTGAAAACAAGCAAAAGGCCAAAGAGTTTTTTGAAAAAGGCGTTAATCACTATAAAAGCGCCGAACTAAAAAAAGCCGTAAAAGATTTTGACAACGCCATCCGTCTGGACCCCGAGTTTGACCAGGCTTTCAACAACAGAGGAAGCGCCTATTCCGCCCTCGGGATGAAAAAGGAGGCTATCGCCAATTATGACGAGGCTATACGGCTCCATCCGGAATATGCGGTCGCCTATAACAACAGGGGGAACGTCAAATCGGCCCTCGGCCAGAAGGAAGAGGCGATCAAGGATTTTGACGAAGCCATTGTGATCGATCCGGAATATGCGGTCGCCTATAACAACAGGGGCAACGTCAAATCGGCCCTCGGCCAGAAGGAAGAGGCGATAAAAGATTACGACCAGGCCATAAACCTAAACCCCAAATATTCCGCCGCGTTCCACAACAGGGGAAGCGCCAAATCGGCCCTGGGATTAAAAGAAGAAGCGATAAAAGATTACGATGAGGCTATCGGAAGGGAGCCGAAGCTGGCCAAAGCCTATAACAACAGGGGAAGCGCCAAATACCATATAGGTGAAGTGGAGGGGGCTATCGCCGATTATGACAGCGCCATAAAACTAAGCCCGAAATATGCGGTCGCCTACTATAACCGTGGCAACGCTTTATATGTTATAGGAAAAAAGGAAGAAGCGATTAAAAATTTTGACGCGGCGCTTCGTCTGGAGTCGTCTATGGCGCTCGGATATAATAACCGGGGCAACGTCAAGGCCGACCTGGGGCTGAAGGAAGAGGCGATCGTTGATTACGACAGAGCCATAAGCCTGGAGCCTGACTATGGCCCCTCATATTATAACCGGGCAAACGCCAAGTACAGACTCGGACAAAAGGAAGAGGCGATCGCCGATTACACCAAAGCTATAGAACGCGACCCGGACCTGCCCCAGACCTATTTTAACAGGGCAAACACAAAGTCCGAACTGGGCCACAAGGAAGAGGCGCTTGAAGATTATAACAGGGCTATCGAAATCAACCCCAACTATTCGCCCGCATATAACAACCGGGGCAACGTATTGTCCTACCTTGGGAGGAAGGAGGAAGCCCTTAAAGATTATAGCGAGGCGATTCATCTGGACCCGAATTACGCCGCCGCATATCATAACCGCGCCATAGTGAAAACCGACCTTGGCAAAGTCGATAAAGCCATAGAGGATTACGAGCTTTTCGTCAACATGGCGGGCGAAGGACAAAAGGAGCTGGCCGAAAGCGATAAAAGCCTGATCGAAGAATACAAGGAGGCGATAAGCTCCCCCGAGGGGTTGACCAAGCCGCTTAGGACACCGGAAGCTATCGCCGCTTCGCCCCCCCTGGCCCCCAGCATTCCCACCTCCCCGTTTCAAAACGTAATTATGGAGACTGTCATGTTTCTGGACATGACTCACTCCACCGAAATCATGAACATGTATGGCGGCTACCACTTCTTCCAGCTCTTTAACAGCCTCGACCCTATTTTTGGCGACAAGGCGGGCAAGCATGGGTGCCTCTATAAAAAGGGATTGGGCGACGGGTTTATGGGGATTTTCAAGGAAAACGAACAAGCGATCCTCGCCGCGATAGAGATCATGGTGGCGCTGAAAGCATATAACGCCTCGGTGGAGGATAAACTGAAGATCGATATAAGGGTCGGGATAGATCATGGCGAAACGAACATAGGGAGGGATATGGACCGGTTCGGAATCCCGGTTAACGCCGCGTCAAGGATAGAAAGCCTACAGGCGGATAATTTCACCGAGCTTGAGATCGACAAAAACGAACTACCGGTGACAAACCGGATGCTGATTTCATATATTGTTTATAACTCGATCAATGACAACCCGAATATCGTGTGCAAAAAAGTGGGCTGGGCGGAGCTGAGAGGCTTTGAAGGAGTGCGGTACGACCTGTTCCTTGTCGACTGGGAGCGCTCGGCCAAACTGCTGGGAATTGTGTGAAACACTTGGCGCCGGAAGTTTCCATAGGCGATATATCCTGGAATCTTATAAACTCTCCCTGATTTTTTTCGCCGTTTTTTCAGAGATCGATAACGCCTCTTGCAAATCAGCAACGCCAGCTTCGCGAATTCTTTTGACGCTACCAAATTTTCTCAGGAGCGCTTTTTTGCGTTTCGGGCCTATTCCGGGAATGTCGTCCAGGGCCGATTTCATCGATCGATCACTCCTGACCTTGCGGTGATACGATATGGCGAACCTGTGCGCCTCGTCCCGCACCCTCTGCAGTAAAAGCCTGCCGGGCGACGAGGGAGTGATATCCACAGGCTCCCGCTGGCCGGGGAGGAAAAACTGGTCGGTCTTGATATCGCCGCGGTCCTTGCCTTTGGCGATACCAACCATGGGGGGAGGCTCCACCCCTATTCTTTCAAACGCTTCAATGGCCGCCTTTACGTGCCCCTTGCCGCCATCGATGACCAGCAGATCGGCAAAAGGTTTATCATCGTTGACGAGCCTTGTAAAACGCCTCTCGATCACCTCGGCGATGGAGGCATAGTCGTCCGGGGCTGTCACCGTCCGTATCTTGTATTTGCGGTAATCGGCTTTCGACGGGGCCCCGTCCCGAAACATCACCATCGACCCCACCGATGCCACGCCGCTTGTATTGGAGATGTCATATCCCTCTATTATCCGCACATCCTCGTCTATCCCGAATATCTCTCTCAAATCCTCCAGCGCCTGTATCCTGCTGTTTTCGGTCTGAAGTGACGACCGGAGCCGTATTTTTGCGTTACGTTCCGCCATTTCCAGAAGCTTTTTCAGCCTGCCCCGTATCGGTGTGACGATTCGCGTTTTGGCCTCCCGGCGCGATGAAAGCCACTGGCAAAGGGCGGGCGCCCCGTCGGGGGGCTCCTGGGTGATAATCGTGGCCGGTATCTCCATCCCGCCGGTATAGAACTGGCGGATGAAGGCGCCAAGGGCCTCGGCCCTGTCGAGCCTGTCTAGCTGGCTGAACATAAAGCTCCGCTCCGCGTTCATCTTTCCCCGGCGCGCCTGCAATATCAGGATGATACCTTTTCCCCCCTCCTCATATGCGGCGATCATGTCCTGATTGGCGAGGTTGGTTTGTGTGATTATCTGCTTCTCGTTTAATCTTTTTATCGCCTCCATCTGGTCGCGATATCTGGCGGCGATTTCGAAGAGCTGTTTTTCAGAGGCGTCTATCATCCGTTTATGCAATGTCTGGCTAAGTTCCCTGTTGCGTCCTTTCAAAAAAAGGATCACTTCGTCGACCACTTTGCGGTACTCCTGCCCGCTGACATTTCCGGCGCAAGGGGCCAGGCACCGCCCCATCTGGTGGTTCAGGCATGGGCGGCGGGGAGGCTTGTTGTCCAGGTTGTCCCTGCTTTGCCGAAGGGGAAATATTTTTTGAATCAGGCGCATATTGGAACGAACCGATTTCCCCGAAACATACGGACCGAAATAGAGCCCTTTGTCTTTCTCCACGCGGCGAACGAGGATGAGGCGGGGATATGTCTCCTCCATGGTCAATTTTAAATAGGGATAGTTTTTGCCGTCTTTGAGATCTATGTTATATAAAGGCTTCTCTTTTTTGATAAGGTTGTCTTCCAGCACCAAAGCCTCAACCTCCGAAGCGGTGACCACAAGATCGACAGATTTAACCTTGCTCACCATTATCGAAATGCGTGGAGAATGAACCGCCGACGGCTGAAAATAGGAACGAACCCGGCTACGAAGAGATTTTGCCTTGCCTATATAAAGAATCTTGCCGGAGCCATCCTGCATCTTGTACACACCCGGCTCTGCTGGCAGGTTTTCCAGTGTCTCTTTTAAATGAGGGAATTTCTCTTTCATCACTCCAAGATTATACCTGCTCTTTCGAGCCTCTATTTAGGAGGTTAACCACCGTAATAGTTGCGCACCAACAAATATTGTGGATATTGCAGTGGCTCCAACGGGCGTCCTTCGATTCCGAATAGATAACCGATTGAAGTAATTGCCATTATATCCTTATTGATATTGGCATGGTGATTGCTTTTTACAAGGGTGAGAACATAGGAGGATGCCTTATGGATGCGTTTCAAGTCCCCGTATCGGCTCTGATCACAATTTGCGTTGGTTTAACAGTATTGGCTGTGGCCGTTTCCGATTCAGAATTATGGAGAGGAGGGATGGATCATAAAGGCGCCAGCGAGCAAATATACACAACCGAAAGCGAACGGTTAGTATCGCGGTATATACAGGAAAAAGAGGTTTCGTATGACATGCTTGTGGATGAGATCGAATCCTATTTTGGCGACTCGGCCTCCGAAAGCCTTCTGAAAACCGTCGATCGGGCGATAGAGATGGCCCCCCCGCCAAAGCTGGCCCGGCTGTATAACCTTCGCGGGCTCATATTAAGAGACATAGGGCTTGAAGATGAGGCGGTCGACTCTTTCCGGAAATCGCTGATGATAAATCCTGACAACATGGAAGCCCGAATGGGACTGGTGATTCACTACATGAAAACGAACATGTTCGGGCTGGCCCGATCGGAAATTGGAAAAGCGATCAACAGTGGGGGGCAGATCGATTTAATGCCACACTCCACCAAAGGGCTGTGACATAAGGATGAGTAGCCCACATTCATGCATGGCGGAAAAACAGAAGAGGCCGGTTGACAGGCCGGAACCGGAGGGTCTCCTCTATCCTCCTTTTTATCTCCGCCCGGGCAACAAAATGGCGGGCCGGGATCGGCTTGCGCCTGAACATGGTGACATACGATACGGATATCGTGACAGACTTTTCTCATACAGTTACCTTGCCAAGCGAATTTGCATTACAGGATATTAATTACTTTTTACGGTCAGCGGTAAAGGTTTTGGCGTGGCTCGCTCACGGGTCGGCCGGTTGTCATGAATGTTAACCGGTCGACCCAGATTATTCCCGTCCTCGATATCAGGGAGGGGGTGGTGGTCAAGGCGTCCGGCGGGCGGCGCGACGATTATATGCCGATCGCTTCGCCGATCGCTCCTTCATCCGATCCGGTTCAAATAGTCGATGGTTTTATAAAACTTTTTGGCTTTTCACTATTTTATATAGCCGATCTGGACGCTATCATCGGCAGTGGCTCCAATAAACGGGTGGTGGAAGAGCTGTTAAACCGGTTCGACCTTCATTTTATGCTCGATGGAGGTTTCAGGCGCCAGCGCGATATCTGGAAACACCCCGATTTAACGCCCATAGTGGCGACGGAAACATTTGAGGATTGGGACAACGCCGATTCCCTGTCCGATGTAATTGTTTCCATAGATACATTTGACGGAAACCTTTTGACGCCGGGCGGTTGCGCGACTCTGGAATCGTCCCTGGGCCGCGCCCGCGCCCTGGGGGTCTGGCGGTTTATCCATCTGCGGCTGGAAGCGGTGGGAGAACCGGATTTTGATGAAACCCGGCTGATCCCCCCTGCGCCCGGGGAAAAATGGTATGCGGGAGGGGGCGTCCGAACAGAAGATGACTTGCGCAAGCTCAAGAGTTTAGGATATGTTGGCGCATTGGTTTCGACAGCTCTTCACAATCAAAAGTTACCGTAGGTTTTTATCACATGGAAAAAATTGGTGTATATCTTCTCATAAGGGACGATCCATATACTCTTGAGGAGTTATTCGGCTCTCTGCCACGTCAAAGCGAAACCAGGTTTGAAATGATAGGAATCCATAAGCCCGGTCTTTCTCACCCCTCCACCAAAATTGTGAAAAAAAAATTGAAGGAAATTCACGTTGTGGAGGATGAAAACGCGGGAGCGCTTCTTAACAGTCTTGTGTCATCACGTAACGACGATGTGATCGTGGTTCTCGATTGCGCGTTTATTCCTAGTAACCAGGTCTGGTTGAGCCGGCTTGTCAGCTATCTGGGCCAGGGGGACGCCGAAATCGTTATAGGCAGAATCGCGCATGATATATATACAAACTGGCTCATACAAAATGATTTTAAAACCGAACAGAACCTTACATACCGTGATGCCATATCTCCGTTTTATTTTCAATTCGGCAATTTTGCGGTCACCAAAGAGGTCATCAGAAGAAACCCTTTCCCTGAAGGGAATTTTGACGAGTTCGCGTTGCGCTGGATATTATCAAACCCGGGCAAAGTTCGTTTCGTGGCGGACGCCGTGGTGACATATCTCGATCATATTACCGTGGATGCCTTTGTGGAGGCGTACAGGAATTACAGCAGGGAGGCGCACGGCCACGGCGTTCCGGTAGGGGCCGGGTTGAATCTTTTTTTCAGGGGGATATACAGGGATGCGCGCCTGTCGTTAAATAAAAATGCGCCGCAATGGATATTCTTTTCGCTCTATTTCAGGCTTCGCCAGGCCGCCGGGTTCCTTTTTGCCGGGAGAAAAGGATGATATAAGCGCGCGCGGGTTGCGCCATTCGTCACCACCGCCAGCACACTCCCCCCTTTAAACCTGAAATTGTGCGCAAACTGTTTCAATTAAATCTCTTCTCGTTACAGTTTCTCAGATTTGATAGGCGCCCTGTTAAGAAAATGTAAAAAGCCGATAAAAATGAGCTTGCCGAAGGCTTTCACTTCCTATTATCATAAATGGCCTGGGCGGGATTAATTGTGTAAAAGAGACGCTAGGCGTTTATCCAGGATGTTTTTTAAACTTCGTGGCGTAGCGGCCTATTGTGAATGGGAGATCTATGATGAGCAAGCTATCTTTTCGAGCTAAAATGTTTATAATTTTAATAGCGATAGGTCTGATTTCCGTTGGGTCAAGCGGGATAGTGTTGCTTTCGCAGATGAAGGCCAGAGACGACGCGGAAATTGTTAACGCGCTGGGGCGCCAGAGAATGCTCACCCAGGCGATGGGCAAGTCCGCCCTCTCTTTCGCCTCCAGGGAAGAGCTTAACATTCTGAAAAACCAGGTGTCGGTTTTGAACCACTATATAACCCAGATGAGGGCTATATACACAAAATACGTTATCGGTTCCGCGAAAAAAGTCGGGCTTAATATATCGATGACTCCACACGAAGAGATTGAGCCGTCGGTTCCTTTCCCCGCCACATTAACAAGATTCGTTAACGAGCGTTTTGGCTCCACGCAGAAATTTGGCGGAAAAAAAGTGTCGATAGATATTATCGCCGAATCGCCGGTGAACCCCGACAAGGGTTATAAAGACGATTACGACAGGAAAGCCAGCGAATTTCTGAAAAAAAATGTTGATAAAGTGTTCACCGACACACTGGAAGAAAAGGGAAAGCTGTATCTGCTTTTTTACACGGCCGACCTGGCCACCGTGGAGGCTTGCGCAAGCTGTCATACAATGCTTAGCGGTATCGATTTCAAGGTGGGTGACCTGCTGGGTATAAGAAAGTTCAAACTTTTGTTCTCCTCTGATATAGCGGCCGGAAGAGCCCAGTTAAATCCAACTCTGGATGAATTCAACACAGCCAAAACCATTTTCGCCAAAACCCTGGCCGCCATGAAATCGGGAGGGGAATACCCGATCGATCTTAAGATGACAAAATCGAGATCGGTCTCCGGTATTAAAGACCCCGCAAGCCAAAGCAAGATAAATGAAATAGAGGGTGTGTTTAAAGGCTTCGTGGAGGCTGTGGATAAACTGACCGAAAACAACTCCGGCGAATCGATGTTCATTGTCAGGCAGGCTATTATGGCCAAGGCCAACAAGCTTAGAAGGTCGAGTAACGATCTTGTTACCATTTACGCGACTATCGCCGAGGGTAACCAGACAAACATAAAGATGACCGTGATTATCGCCGGGATTGTTATTGTTTTGATAATAATAGGTGTTATCTATTTTATTAACTCATCAATCGTTCAGCCGATAAACAGAATTGTAGGCTCCTTGTCTGAAGGGGCTGGCCAGGTGAACACGGCGTCGGCGCAGATATCGGCTTCCAGCCAGTCTTTGGCGGGAGGGTCGACCGAACAGGCCGCCTCCCTTGAGGAGACCTCCACCGCTCTCGACGAAATGGCGGGCATGACCAAGCAGAACGCCGACAACGCTAACGAGGCCAACAGCCTCGCGCTGGATGCCCGCGCGGGAGGCGAGGATGGCGCCGTCGCAATGAAAGAGATGATAGATGCGATGAGCGCTATCAGCAAATCGTCCGAAGATATAAGCAAGATCATCAAGGTGATCGAAGAGATAGCGTTCCAGACGAACTTGCTTGCCCTTAACGCGGCCGTGGAGGCGGCCCGGGCGGGAGAGCATGGCAAAGGGTTTGCCGTTGTGGCCGAAGAGGTTCGCAATCTTGCCCAGCGTTCCGCCACCGCCGCAAAGGATACAGCCTCTTTGATAGAAGATTCCGTGAAAAAGGCGGAAGACGGAAATGAAATAGTGGGCCGCGTCAGCAAAACCCTCGATGGAATTATCACAGGTATCCGCAAGGTGGCCGACCTGGTCTCGGAAATCGCCAGCGCGTCGAGCGAGCAGGCTCGCGGTGTTGAGCAGGTGAACAGGGCGGTCTCCGAGATGGACAAGGTGACGCAACAAAACGCCGCCAATGCGGAACAGTCCGCCGCCGCATCGGAGGAGCTATCGGCGCAATCGGAAAGCCTGAAAGAGCAGGTGTTAAAGCTGACAACGCTTGTGGAGGGGGAAAAAGGGGGCGCGAATTATGAAAGGGGCCCTTCGTCAGCCAGGGCGCTTAAGGCGCCGGCTCACACCGCCGCGCCGAAGGCTAAACCGGCCAATAAAAAAGGGGAGGAAACCATCCCTTTTGACGATGATTTTGATGAGTTTTAAGCGTTTACTAAACAGCCTCTCCCCTCTTTGCGATGGAGAGAGGCTGTTTTTATTTATATCGAACCGGGTTTCAGACGATTTCCAGAGAGGAGAAAAAATAAGATATCTCCCGCGAGGCTGACGCTTCGGAATCGGAGCCGTGCACAGAGTTTTTCTCAAGGCCCACCGCCAGTTCTTTGCGGATCGTTCCTTCGTCTGCCTCGGCCGGATTGGTGGCGCCCATGATCTTTCGCCATCTGGCCTGCGCGTCATCTCCCTCCAGGACCGCCACAACACAGCGGCCGGAACTCATATAGCCGGTTAAAGAGCCGAAGAAAGGCCTCTCTTTATGCTCCGCGTAAAAACCTTCAGCCTGGGTTTTGGTCATGTGAATAAGTTTCATCGCGACAGGCTTGAGGTTTTCACTCTCCATCCAGCTTATTATCTTGCCGGCGAGTCCCCGCTGGACGGCGTCCGGTTTTATGATCGCAAAAGTTCTGGACATATTAAATTTTCCTTTCAAAAAAAACAGGCGCTTAAAAGGCCGGCTTCCGGCCGCCTTCCAAGCGCCTGATAACAGTTAGCGGAATTCTTAAGGCTTGTAGGTCTCTATGATTTTATTGATATCATAGTCGTCGCTTCCACCCGCTTTTTTGCGGATTTCGTCAAGCCTTTCGGTGAGTGTCGGGCGTGGCTTGTTATACAAAATCCCCATAGGCACCTTCCCCTCTCCCTTGTCGAACGCCAGATTCAGAGCGGCCCCCAGGTCGGTCACGTCGTGATCCTCCGGGATCTCGTATACTTTCTCCTTGTAGGAGTCGACAGTGTTCACCTTGTTAAAGGTCGGGCAAGGGCTGATGATATTCACGAAAGAAAACCCGGGATTCTTGATGGCCCTGATTATCAGTTCCTGGATAACCTTTGGCTTGGAGCTATATCCCTGGGCCACGAATGTGCCACCATAGGTGAGCACGAAAGCCAACGGATTCACCGGATTATCCGGAACACCATAGGGGGTTATCGAGCCGGGGCTTCCTTGATCGCTTGTGGGGGAGGATTGGCCTTTGGTCAACCCGTATATCGCGTTATCCATCAGGACATAGGTGAGATTGGTGTTTTTTCGCACTATGTGGGGCACATGGCCTCCACCGATGGAAAATCCATCACCATCTCCGCCAAAGGCGATCACTTCAAGGTCAGGGTTGCCCAGCTTCACACCGGCCGCCACGGGAAGGGCGCGCCCGTGGGCTGTGTGCATCCCGAACATTTTCACAAAATAAGGGAACCGGGAGGAACATCCAATGCCCGATACGAGCACGGTGTTGTTTACATCAAGCTGAAGATCGGCGAATGCTTTCAGTGTAGCGTTTAAAACGCCATAATCGCCGCAACCGGGGCACCAGGTGGGCGGAATAACGCTTTTATAATCTTTTGCTTTCATGGGAGTGGCTAACGCAGTCATCAAATCACCTCCTTGAACTTATCTACAAGGGCGGGAGGTGAAAAGGGCATCCCGCCATAAATGGTGTAACTAATAGGTTTGGTTCCGGTTTCAGTCGCCAGAATCTTCGCATATTGCCCTTGCTTGTTAACCTCCGGCACGAGGATCTTGTCATGCTTTGAAACAAAATCGTTTATCGCTTTCATCGGCATGGGCCACATCAGCTTTGGATAAAGGGCCGACACTTTGATCCCCTCGGCCCGGGCCAGCGCAACCGCCTCTCGCAGAGAGCCGATTGTGGAACCCCAGCAGATGACGCCAAGGGTCGCCCCCTCTTCAACGTCGGCTTCTGTTGGCGGGAAGAAATCCTCCAGATCGTTTAATTTGTTGAACCTTTTATCTATCATGGCCGTGTGGTTATCGGCCGTATAGCGTGGTGCGGACGATTCCGCATGTTCCAGGCTGGCGGAGATGTATGCGCAACCGTCGTCACCCGGAAAGGCCATGGGGGATACCCCTGATTCAGTATGCTTGTATCGCAGATACTGGTCGTCACCATTGGTTTTGTGTCGCTCTCTGTTGATAACCCGAATTTTTGAAGCATCGGGAATTTTCATGGAGCTTGTTCTAAAGCCAAGCGACCCGTCCGAAAGAAGAAGCACAGGTATCTGATACTTCTCGGCAATGTTGAAAGCCTCCACGGTTAAATATACGCAATCTTCCACCCCTTCAGGGCTGATGACAACTTTCGAGGCGTCGCCATGGCAACCCAGGGCGGCCAGTAAAAGGTCGCTCTGCTCATGTTTCGTGGGCAAACCGGTGGATGGCCCACCCCTTTGCACGTCAACAATCACAACAGGTAGCTCCATCATGGAGGCCATGCCGATAAGCTCTTGCATCAGCGACAGGCCAGGCCCGGATGTGGAGGTCATCGATTTACGGCCGGAATAGGAAGCGCCTATTACGTTGGCCAGGGAGGCGATCTCATCCTCCGCCTGAACCAGTGTGGTGTTAAACTTTGGCATATGGCGGGAGAGGAAATTGGCCACCTCTGTGGCCGGGGTGATCGGGTATGCGCTAAAGAATTCGACACCGGCCAAAAGGGCGCCCAGCCCAACCGCTTCATTACCGGAGATGACAATCACATCTTCCTGCGCCTGCCCGTGATCCATGCTGTACGGGTCGGTCTTTGTCAGGTTTTCGCGCACATAGTTCTGCCCCGCTTCAAGGGCCTTTATGTTCACCGCCACCACCTCTTCGCCTTTTTTGCCGAATTTGGAATGTATCGTCTCCTTGATCTGTTCCGGAGAGATATCGAAAAGCTCCGACAGCACACCCATCGCAACCATGTTTTTAGAGCGATATGTCCCAAGATCGACTTTGGCGATTTTGGAAAGGGGCGCCGGATAGCAAGTGACGCCGGGGATGTTTTGTTCCTCCTCGATGTCACCGCCAGGATAATCGTAAATCAGCACAGTTCCTTCCTTGAGAAGGCTTCTGTTAGCCTCAAGGGCTTCATTGTTAAAAGCGCACATCACATGGAATCCGCCCCCTTCGCTCATAATCTTTTCATGGGCGAAACGGATTTGATACATGGCGTATCCACCTTTGATTTCGGCGGGGAAAGTTTTAAAAGTTAAAATCTCCAAGCCGGATCTCGCCGCCGCCCTGGCGACCATATCCCCTGAAGAGATGATGCCTTCTCCCCCTTCTCCACCAATTCTGATCGTGAGATCTTTCTGTTTTACTTTTTGTGTCACCTTATTAGACCTTTCAAACCAAGTTAGTTCAAAGTCGCTTTTATAGTTTCACCGAGATCCGCGGGTGATTTTACAACCTTTATCCCGCACTCGGTCATTACCTTCATTTTCTCATCCGCCGTCCCTTTACCACCTGCGATAATGGCCCCCGCATGCCCCATCCGGCGCCCTGGCGGGGCTGTTTGCCCGGCGATAAACCCGACCACCGGCTTTTTAACGTTTTCCCTGATATAATGCGCCGCATCCTCCTCCGCCGAGCCGCCGATCTCGCCAATCATGCAAATCGCCCTGGTTTCGTCGTCATTATTAAAAAGTTCGATGGCGTCGATGAAATTGGTGCCATTAACGGGGTCACCCCCTATGCCTATGCATGTCGACTGGCCGATACCCAGATGTGTCAACTGGCCCACAGCTTCATATGTCAGCGTGCCAGAGCGGGAGACAACGCCCACAGGGCCCGGTATATGTATGTGCCCCGGCATAATGCCGATCTTGGCCTTGCCGGGGGTGATGATTCCGGGGCAGTTAGGCCCTATCAGCCTGTTTGGTTTCCCCCTCATATATCGTTTCACCTTTATCATGTCGTAAACGGGAATCCCCTCGGTGATGCAGACAACAAGGTCTATCCCCGCTTCAAAAGCCTCAAAAATCGCGTCCGCGGCGAAAGGGGGAGGGACGAAAATCATCGTGGCGTTCGCCTCTGTGGCGGCCACAGCCCTTTTTACCGTGTTAAAAACCGGGACACCATCCACATCCTGCCCCTCTTTGCCTGGGGTCACCCCGCCAACAACGTTTGTGCCATATGCCTTGCAACCTTCGGCGTGGAACGAGCCTTCCTTGCCGGTAATTCCCTGAACAATCAGCCTGGTGTTTTCGTCTAGCAGTACGCTCATATTTTTATATCCTTATCAAACGGAGGCGTCGATGGCGGCCACGGTTTTTTCCGCCCCGTCGCGCATACCGTTTGCCACTGTAAAATTAAAACCGCTATCTTGTAAAATCTGTTTACCCTCTTTAACGTTGGTCCCCTCCATGCGGATAACCACGGGGATTTTCACATTTATCTTTTTAGCCGCGTTAACAACCCCCTTGGCCAGCCTGTCACACCTCAGGATTCCACCAAAGATATTGATAAATAACCCTTTAACGTTTTCATCGGCCAGGATTATGCGAAAAGCGCTCTCTATCTGCTCTTCAGTGGCTCCCCCGCCAACATCAAGAAAGTTGGCGGGCTCCCCGCCGGAGATTTTTATTATGTCCATAGTCGCCATAGCAAGCCCGGCCCCGTTAACCATGCACCCGATAGATCCATCGAGCTTGATATAGTTAAGGTCATGCTTCGCCGCTTCAATTTCAAGCTCCTCTTCCTCGAAAAGGTCGCGGTATGCCACCACGTCTTTATGCCGGAACAGGGCGTTATCGTCGAAATTCATTTTACAATCGAGGGCAAAGATTTTGTTGTCGCCGGTCAGGAGCAAAGGGTTGATTTCGGCCAGCGAAGCGTCTTTCGCCTCGAACGCCTTGTAAAGCTTTATGATAAAGCCGACAGTCTCCTTGAAAGCTTCCGGCGGGAGGTTGAGAAAAAAAGCGAGCTCCCTCGCCTGGGAGGGCATCAGGCCAATGGCTGGGTCTATCCACTCGGTCTTGATTTTCTCGGGAGTGTTGGCGGCGACCTCCTCTATTTCCATCCCCCCCTCTTCCGAGACCATAATAGCGGCCGATTCTTTCTCCCTGTCCACCACTATGCCAAGGTACAGCTCTCTTTTGATATCCATCCCCTCTTCTATAAGGATTGTGCGAACTTCCCGCCCCTCAGGCCCGGTCTGATGGGTCTTGAGGGTCATGCCGAGGATAGAGCCGACCGCGTCGTTGGCCTCTTCCACGGTTCTGGCCAGCTTGACGCCGCCCCCCTTTCCTCTGCCACCCGCATGTATCTGGGCTTTCACCACGACAGGCAGGCCCAGTTCGTCCACAATCGCCTTAACATCGGTCTTGTCGGTGATAACTATCCCTTTGGGGGTTGGAACATTAAATTCGCGAAGAATTTCCTTGGCCTGATACTCGTGTATTTTCATATTATATTTTTATATTTAAATTAAAGAATAAAACTCACCAATATGCGCTGTTTGAAGCCTCACTTTATATCATTTGTGCCAGTGGGGGTCAACAATGGACGTAAAATATATGTCGGGATAATAATCAGCCGCTTGCGGTTATATAAAACTATATTTCCAGAGGCCGGTTAAAATCGGGCTCGCCGTCTTCTATGCCAGCCCGAACCGCCGGATGACGTTCAAATTTTCCGGCACCGACCCGCAACCGTCGAAACATCTGCAACTGATGATGGTTTCTTTCGATTTTGGCAGGTCGATAGCTCTTTGGCGGAAGGAGTTGTAAGTGGCTCCAAACCATATTTCCCTAAAAGAGGTCTCGTTGATGTTGCCAAGGGGTTTTACGCAATAGCAACAAGGCATGACCTCTCCGCCGGCGAGGATCATCACATACGTCCACCCCACATAGCATGAATGCCTGTTGTGAAAATCATCAATGGAAAGATCGTCGGCGCCGGACAGACCAACATTGGAAAGGTCACCATCGGCATATTTCGCCGCGATAAATTCCAGATTGGATTTTATGTTGTGGCGCGCGGCTTTTTCTTTCAGGTGGCTTAAGGCGCCGGCCAGCTTTTTTTTCTCCTCCTGGCCGAGGGCGATATCCATGGCGAAGGCCGGGGGTAAATAATTCTGGAAAAAAAGCTCGTTGGCCCCCAGCTCGATTGCCTTGTCTACAAAACCGGCAAGCTCGCCTGAGTTTAATTTTGTGATTACAAACCTCAAGGCGAGGTGTGGCTTTTCGGCGCCGAGAGCTTTTTTCCTTTCGGTGATATAGGCGGCGGCGTCGAGAACAGGCTGGAACCTTCCGCCAAATTTTTCTCCATGCATGGTGGCATAGGTCTCCGGTGTGGCCGCGTTTAAGGATATGTTGATGATGTCGAGCCGGTTATCAATAAGCTCGTCGACTTTTCGCCTCGTTAGCGCCGCGGCGTTTGTGGTGACCATGCACCTGATATCGTTTTCCTTCACAAGCCCGATGAACCGCATGATATCGGGATGCAGGAAAGGTTCCCCCACACCCACTATAGACATCTGGTTCACCTTCATCCGGGCCGCATCCATCACAAGCTCCCGGAACCTGGCGTAATCGAGCTTCACAAATTTTTTCTCTTCGCGCTCCACGTTGTCCCGGCGATAGCTGAATGCGCCGCAAAAAACACATGCGTAATTGCAATAATCGGTGATGCCTATCTGCAATCCGTATGGCCCCGTGAAAGCTTTATCCTGAGCCATTATCCCTTTTCGGATAAGCTCGTCCTTTTCGATCAGGTTGGCTGGTTTTTTTGTCATTGCCCCTATCTCAAGCTGTGCCGAATACTTTGGTTAATGAGCTTCTTGAATTCAGAGTAATTTTCAAGTATCCGCTCTGGAATAACAACATAATCCTTTTTAACATGTCCATTGGGAAAATACTTTAGCGGTTTTCCTCCTTTATCTTGCATAACGCTATCAACAGTTTTGGCAGGTAGCTTCAGGGCCAACCCAAACTGGCCGCAAGTAATAAAAATGGCGCCTTCGACATATCCAGCGACAGCCCCAAAACAATTTTTAAATTCCAGTTTATGTGTTGTCGCCAATCGTGGACGGTGGATTTTTAATAGCAAAGAAAGCCTGTTCTGATACTCGCTGGTCATCTGGTTTTCCTTCCCCCATTAAAAATATGTGCGAAGTTCCAGGTTGAAAGCTATCGGTTGGGCCCCATATTCGCTCCCCACGCTTATGGCGGAAGGTTTCTCGCCGAAAGGGATCGATAGCCCCGCCGAGAACTCCGCCTCGTCGGACAAGGAGTAAACCGAGTAAAAAGCGAGAGAATAAGAGTCGTCAACCAGATTTTCCAGAAAAAGAAATTCCCCGTACAACAGGGGCGTAAACTCATAGCTCATACCAAGAGCCGCATACCGCCTGGCGATATATATGGCGCCGGGCTCCAATGCATAATCTTTTACAGCGTCGGCTCCGGCTCCGTTATGAAAATAGGCGAGCCTTAAAATTAACGTGTTATCAAACCTTTTCTCGACCTCCGCAGATATTTCCCTGGCCGGCTCTTTCCCCTCTTCGTCCTGGTATTGATAGTTCCCCTCCACTCTCAGGCCGATCTGAAACGGCAGTTCCCCCTGGATCGAGCCGCCAATAACATCCGACCCCCTGACGTTTCCTGCAATGGCCCCCCATTCAAAGTTTAAGAAGACCGTGGAGATACGCGCTATGGTGGATGCCCTGTCCCAGTCTGGCTGGTCGCTCCAGCCAGACTGGGCGCCCGGGTCTCGCTTGTATCCCATCACGCCCAGAATGGTCGCTTGCGTAAGCTCCCCCAGGCGGATTTCGGCCCGCGCCGCGTCGACCCCCGATTTATAAACCCTGTAAAACGTTTGAGCGGCGAAAGGGGCAAAAAAATCGTTGGGGGTGAAATAATAGGTGGTGGCCAGGTTCACCGCCTGGCGGCCGACGGTCAGGTCTATTCTGTTAAATGAATAGCTGATGTTTATTCTGTCGAAGGTGAGGTTTGCGTCCTGGTTTTCTCCATCGATCTGGCTCCATGCGAGGAGGGCGGATCTTTCCACGTCGGCCTGTGTCTGCCCTTCTATGTTGAACGTGGCCGACGAGCTGGTATACAGCTCAAATATGTTCAGCTCCAGGGCGATGTTTTCCCCTTTTCGTCCATCGACCAAAAGCCGCCCGATTCCACCCAGCCCGTAATCGTTTTTGTTTTCATATATAAAATCGATATCGGGGTTGTCGCTCCCCCATCCAATGAGCCGGGCAAACCCGCGCACGTCGACGGTTGCGCCATTTTCTTCGTACAGATAGAAAGCGCTGGCCGAACAAGCGGTGACAGGCAGACAGATAAAAACCGCAATGGCAAGGCCCCTTCCAAACGTCCCGCTCATTTCGATCAGTCGTGGAGAACGTCCGAGGCGACCATCCCGTCACGCATGGTGATGATCCTCCGCGCCCTCTCTATCACCCTTTGATCGTGGGTGGAAAACAGGAAGGTCACCTCCTTGTCGCGGTTGAGCTTCTCCATAAGGTCGAGAAGGGAATCGGCCGTGGCTGAATCGACATTGGCGGTCGGCTCGTCGGCTAAGACAATGGCCGGATGAGGGGCGATGGCCCTTGCTATGGCCACCCTTTGCTGTTGCCCTCCCGATAGTTCGTCCGGCCTTCTATCTTCCAGCCCCTTAAGCCCCACATCGCCGAGGATAGACATCACCCTCTCGCTTCGCTGGGCCTTTGGCATGCCTTGCAAGGCGAGGACGAATTCAGCGTTTTCAAAAGCGGTCAGCGTGGCCACGAGGTTATACGCCTGGAACACAAATCCGATCCTGTCTCGCCTGAGCGCCGATAGTTCGCTTCTGGTCATTTCGGCGAGCTTATTGTTCTCCACCACCACATAACCGGTTGTAGGCTCGTCAAGGGCGCCGATCATGTTTAGCGTTGTTGTTTTGCCGGAGCCGGAAGGGCCGCAAAGGACGGAAAAAGCCCCCTTGGCGATTTCGAGCGAAATATTGTTTACGGCGGTGACGGAGACCTGCCCCTGCTGATATATTTTCGAGACACCATCTAGTTTTACAATCGGTTCTTCAGGCATTTTTGGTGTCGCTATCGCTACATAAGTTGATCATTTTACAATATGCTCACGCTCTTCATTCTAATCGACTAACCGCCAGTTGTGAACCATTTCCCATCCGCCTCCATCACGGGCGAACCCCGCCGAACATGGCGTGTTCGAAATATTTTATATAGCAATCGACATGGATAAACCCGATCTCGCGGAGCCACGTTAGCTGATCCTCCAAAGGCGCCAGGATATTCGCCCTCTTTGGTTCCTCGAACTCCATGTTTATCTCTTCTATGGTTTTATCGATCCCCTTGCTTTTGTAAAGATCTTGAACAGACTGGATAAACTCGTCCCAAAAAATCTCCTCCACCCATGGGTCCTCCGGCGCCACGTGCTCCAGGTTAAGGAAGAGCCCGCCAGGGGTTAAAAGATCAAAAATCTCTTTATACAGCTCCTTTTTCCGCTTGTGCGGCTGGTGATGGATCGCAAGCCCTGAGACTATGAGGTCATACGGGGCTTTCCCCGCCGCAACGTCGAGCCAGCTTTTATTGGCGAAATCACCCTGGAGAAGCTCAAAGCCCGCTTCATGCCCGGCCAGTTTTTTGTTCGCCGCTGTTATCATCGTTTCTGAAAAATCGATAAACGTTCCAAAGCTACCTTCGAACGCTTTTAATATGGCGCTCCCCAGAATGGCGTCGCCACAGCCAAGGTCGATAAAGTTTTCAAGGTTCGGCTTTGCTTTTCGGATAATGCGAAGCATAAGCTCTATCTGTTCGCCGGTAAAAGGTATCGCTTGGCGCACCCCATCGAGAAACCGTTTGGAGATTTCCTCCTTCTGCCAGACCTTGTCCGCTCTTGCCATTTTATTACTCTTTCATTAAACAGATTTGAGGCTGTCGACAGGGGGCGCGCGCCCCGCCCGCCACGCCGGGTACAGCCCGGCCACCATTGTAAGTGAAAACACGCCGGTGAGTATCCAGAAGGCGCTTTCTTTATATAACCTGAACTTCATAACCGGGTCCACCAGCACACCGCCGATATCCGCCCCCTCTTCTATTAGCGAGCTTAGATCTATCCCGAAATTGGCCATATACCAAAACCACGGGGTGGTGATAATGACGCCAAGGATAAGCCCCATGATCCCCAGCCAGACAGATTCCATGAGGACAAGGGAAAAAAGCCGCCCGGCCGACATGCCGATGGCCATCATCACCCCGAATTCGTGTTTACGTTCCAGCACACTCATCAGAATGGTGTTTAAAATGCCGGCCGCGATCATCAGCCCGACGAGGAACTGGAACGAATAGTTTATGGAACTGTCGACGGCGATAATCCCGGCGATATCGGCCTGGGTGTCACCCCATGTCAGCGTTTCGCGCCCGCTCCCATCGATGGTCTTCTCGATAATTTTTGCGAGCTCGGGGGCGTGTCGCTGGTCGTCTATCATGATAGAGACAAGCGTGGCGTCGTCCGGGTCGTATCGCAACATCTTGCGCACCTTGTCTATCGGCAGGATGATGACCGATCTGTCCACTTCGCTGACCCCCGTTTTGAATATGCCGGTCACGCGGGCCATTTCGCTGACAATTTCTCCATCCACGTCGGTGGTGGTGTACACAAGCTTTTTACCGATGCCGAGGTGAAGCTTTTCCATCATCTTTTGACCAACCAGAACTCCTTTGCCATCGGTTCCTTCGAAAAGTTTTCCATCGATCAGCGATTTTATGAATATGTTGGCCTCCAGATTCTCCTGCTTCGGGTCTATCGCGATGAACATGCCTCCCACGCTTTTCGAGGCGGTCGCAAACATCGCCATGCCATTTATCCGCACCATGGCCTCGTTCACACCGGGGGTGGCCAGCGCACTGGCCCGTATCTGGCTGGAATCGGAAATTCTTTTCTGGAGGGAAGGATTGTCGTTATATCCCGCCGGCTCCACCGTCACATGCCCGAACCCCATTTTGGCCGAAGAATTTATCATGTTTGTGTAGGCATAGTCGCCAGACGCCGTGAAAGTGACAGCGAGAAGAATTCCGAAGGCGACAGAGAGGGCGGTGATAAGGGTTCTGCGTTTTCTGCGCCAGAGATTCCTCCACGCCATTTTAGCCAGCATTAAATCAGCCTATATATGATGAATAGCCTCCACAGGCCTGATGACAGCCGCCTTCACGCCGGGATAAATCACCGCCAGCGCAACAATCCCCACAAGGACGGCGATAGGTGTAAGGACGGAGTTGGCCGTCACCCTGCTTTTCCAGACAGGATCGAAAGCCACTCCGCCAATGTTGGCGAGGCTTGACCCCGCAATGGTGGACAGATCAATCCCGTGAGTCTGGAAATATAAAGAGAGCGAAACCCCAAGAATGAGGGCGATCACGCAGGCGAAAAACGCCTGTATCATCGCCTCGGCAAAGATGATGGAGATAATCTGCCAGGGGGTCACCCCGATAGCCTTCATTACGCCAAACTCCCGGATGCGTTCGAACACGTTCATCAGCATTGCGTTTAAGGTGACCATCCCGATGGCGGTGTATGTGATAAGGAGCATGATGAAAACGCCCGCCTGGTTGGTGTCGAGCATTTTCGCGATCACGGGCATAAGCTCCCGCCAGGTTTTGGCCTCGGCGTTTGGCGCCACAGCCGAAACTTTTTTGATTGCCGCGCTCAACTTCTCGTTGATGTTACGCCTTACGATTGCGATTTCATGGGCGCCACTTGCCACCCCCATCAGTTCCCGAAAGGCGTTTTCGGTCATAAAGAACCCGGAGCGATCGATCATTTCACCCACCGATTTCAAAATTCCCTTCACATTGTAAAGGTCGTTGGCCATGGAGCCGTCGGCCGCCTGGCTGACGATAATCACCTCGTCCCCTAACCATATCCCCAATGTCCGCGCCAGCTTCCGGCCGATCACCACCCCTTTGGGGTCCGCTTCATCGAGCCAGGAACCTTTAAGCATGTGCCGATACAACTGGGTCACCTGCGTCTCCCTTTTCATATCGACCCCCCGGAGGGTGACCCCGGACGAATTGGCCCCGGCCGCCGCCAGGCCAAAGCCGTAAAGCCGCATCGCCGCTTCGAATCCTTGCGTGTTCAGCCTTGCTATAATGTCATCCACACCGCTAATCTTTTTATACAAATCGGGGTTTTCCCGATAGCCTGGCGCGTGCAACTGCATCTCCCCCACGCTCATCCCCACCGCGTTTCGCTCGAAAGTGGTCAGCATACCTTCCATCAGGGAGGCATAGAGAATCATAAGGCCCCCGGCGAAGGCCATCGCCCCCACGGTGATAAGCGTTCTGCTTTTGTTGCGCCCGACGTTACGAAAAGCAAACGAAAAAATGTTGATCCCCATTTATTTTCTCCTCAGCTTCGCAAGGGAGAAAAATGAATCGTCCAGTTCTATATCGAATTTCAGCTCTGAATATACAAGCTCAGTATATTCACCCGGTTTATCCTTTGGCTCTATCCTCATGACGGCGGGGCGCAGTTTGCCGCCCAGGATTTTTACGTCGGTAAAGGTCATCTCGCGTATCTCGGCCAGATCTTCGTCGTAATAGATTTCTTTAACCGGAATGATATTTTTATCCTGTATGGATAAAGTGGTTAAAACGATTTTCCCCCACACCACCGCCGCGTCCGGCTTGGGGAGGAGGGTGAACTCTATGATCTTTTCCCCATCTCTTACCCCTTCAAATGAAATCGTCACATCGTAATCTTCCGACAGACGCGATTCCTTCACCAGGTCGTCGTTAGTGAAATGGCTTCCCATCCAAGACCCCATCATCATGCCGGAGGTTATGCGAATGGTCCTGTCGGTTTTGGGGAGGTATGTATATATATTATTTCCCGATTTCAATGTGGAGGTTCCTTTTTCTTTCAAGGGGTAGATGATTTTGATTAGCGATTTTTCCTTTCCTTTCGACCATCCCTCCATTTTCATTGTTCTGGTGTAATTGACGGTTTTGACAGACATGGAGAATTTCGCGAAAGACGATTTGCCGCGCCACATGTCGTCCACTTCGTTCAGGATTTTTATCGCCCTGCTTGAGGATGGAAGGGCGATAAGGGGCTGGGCGGCAATGAAAAAAGATATAAGGAAAGCCAGAAAATATCTCATATTTACCTCATGTATTGATAAAAGCTTAGCGCCTTTATCCCTTTTTTAGCGAATCAAAGCAAAAAAAGGCTTTTCGCCAACTCCGGCGCAAACTCCCCCCCCATGCCTTGCTGTTTCGGGGGCGAAGGCAGGGGGGCCGGATTGAGTATCCTCAAATAGCGGAATCGTGTAAAATCAATACAGGTTAAACATGATTTCTAAAAATAATAATCTCTTATTATTGGGAGCTTTTAAGAATGATGCCTTTTATAATCAGCTTTGTTTTCATAGTAATGTTGCTATGGATATCCATACGGATACTCAACGAATACGAAAGAGGTGTCATATTCAGGCTTGGAAGATTCTGGACGGTTAAAGAGCCCGGCTTGAGGATTGTGTGGCCCTTTATCGACAGGATGGTGAGAATGTCACTCAGGCTGGTGGCTCTTGACGTGCCGACCCAGGATATCATCACAAAAGATAACGTATCGGTGAAAGTTAACGCCGTTGTCTATTTCAAGGTTGTCGACCCGGAAAAAGCGGTTATCCAGGTGGAGGACTTTTTCTATGCCACGGGCCAGCTATCGCAAACGAGCCTGCGCTCGGTGCTGGGCCAGGTGGAGCTTGACGAGCTGTTATCGGAAAGGGACAAGATAAACCATGAACTGCAAACCATCCTCGACAGGCGGACAGACCCGTGGGGAATAAAGGTGAGCAACGTGGAGATTAAACATGTCGACCTGCCAACCGAAATGCAACGCGCCATGGCCAAACAGGCCGAGGCGGAGCGCGAAAGGCGCGCCAAAATCATCAACGCTATGGGTGAAGCCCAGGCGGCCCAAAAGCTGGCCGAGGCGGCGTCGATAATTGAAAAACAGCCTGCGGCGCTGACTTTGAGATATCTGCAAACAATAAGGGAGATGGCGTCGGAAGGGTCGACAAACACAATTATCCCGCTACCTTTCGATTTTATGGAGCCGTTTCAAAAAGCGATGGGATTAAAGAAAAAGACTTGATTCATATGAATCACCGGGTGTAGAAGTGAAGGGCCGCGTCTCCATATTTCCTTGTCCCGGCGAGGTTTAACGAGCCTGGCTCGCTGGGCGCGGCATCCTTGTGAAAAGATTCGAGGATGAACTGGCCACCTTCATTTAATATTTGCGCGCCATAGCCTATCAGCCCATCGGGAGCCCCTGTTTTCCAGGGAGGGTCTGCGTACACAATGTCAAAGCGTGTTTCCGCGCTGGTCAGCTCCGCCATGGTGGCCATAACCTCCCCTTTTATCAGCCTAAACTCATCCGATGGCGCCACCTGGCATTTGGCGCAGTTTTGTTGTATGAGGCCTGTTTGCCAAAGCTCGACGACGGTGACATGTTTCGCCCCGCGAGACAGCGCCTCCAGCCCCACGGCGCCGCTTCCGCCATAAAGATCGAGAAACGTGGCCCCTTCAACAGCGAACCCGATGATATTAAAGAAAGCTTCGCGAACCCGGTCAAGCGTGGGGCGAACCGAATCGCCTTTTGGGCTTACAAGTTTGATCCCCTTGAAACGTCCGCCGATTATCCGCACGGTCTCAACCCTGGCCACCCTTCCTGTTGATCCGTTTGCCGATGATTATGACGTCGACAAGGGCGGCAAGCCAAACGAGGAGCCCGCCCCCCAATATGTAGCCGATGGCTTTTACGTTTTCCATAAACTCGTCATTGATCTCCGGCTCCCGGCCGGCCATCAGGGCGGAGCTGACGGGGGCGATAATATCGCCTATATAAATGAAAAACGCGATAAACAAAATCACCGAAACGCCGATGAACATCCAGCCCTTGACGTTTTGTTTCACCGCAAGGTGCCCCGCTCCGGGGAAGATGGCCGTTAAAAGAATCAGAACCCCAACCGGGGGAAGGTCTTTCGCTTTCGCCTCAAATATCTTCATTGGTAAGGTCGTCGAAATGGGTGAGCTTTTTGAACTGGCGAAACCTTTCTGCGATTTCTTTTCTATCTAGCTCTTTTAACCTGTCCATCGAGAACTTTTCAACATTAAACGAAGCCATTACCGAGCCCATAACTATCGCCTGCCGCAGGGCCGTGTCCGAAATCTCCGCTCCATGCCTCATGGCGAGGCGCCCCATTAATCCGCCGGCAAAAGTATCCCCCGCTCCTGTCGGGTCGAAAACCTGTTCCAACGGATATGCCGGGGCCGAGAAGACGGAGCCGTCATTAAAAAGAAGGGCTCCATATTCGCCCTGTTTGATGATCAATGTGTCAGGGCCCATCGATTTTATCTTTTCAGCCGCTTTCACAAGGTTGGGTGTATCGGCCAGTTGCCTCGCCTCTCCCTCGTTTATGATCAGCATATCTATTCTTTCAAGCGATTTCTTAAGCTCTTCCAGGCTTCCGTCTATCCAGAAGTTCATGGTGTCCAGCGCGATCAGCTTCGGGTTTCTAACCTGGTCCATCACCTTTTGCTGGAGTACAGGGTCAATATTGGCCAGAAAAAGAAATTCGGCGTCACGGTAGCTTTCGGGCAGATCGGGGTCGAAATCGGCCAATACGTTCAAGTGTGTATCGAGAGTTTTCGCTTCGTTAAGGTCGAACCCGTATTCACCTTTCCAGTGGAACGTTTTCCCCCCCGGTTTGCGGACAACGCCGGAAGTCTCCACCCCATGATTTTCCAGCATCTTCAGGTCATCATCTTCAAAATCGTCGCCGATGACAGATACCAGCTTCACATCTGTGAAGAAGCTCGCGGAAAGAGAAAAATATGTCGCCGACCCTCCCAGCGACCGTTCACGCTGGCCAAAAGGGGTTTTAACCGAATCGTAGGCCATAGTGCCCACAACAACAAGGCTCATAATTTTTTCTCCTCAAAACTCCCCTCCCCGGCCCGCATTAACCGGGCGACTGGCGGGGCGGGGTCTTGTTATTGTTATTGTTATTGTTATTGTTAAGAAAGCGGCCAGTTATCGAAATATTGCATGCTGGTCTTCTTGAACTCGCGCGTGGAGAAAAGGACGTCGTAATTTTCCACCCCCGTATCTTCCGACATACGTTTAGCGATTTCCCTCACCTCTTCTTTCGATTCGCCATGGATCATCGTGAACAGGTGAAAGGGCCAATCGTCAAACGAGGGGCGCTCATACGCGTGGCTCACCTCCGTATAGGCCGACAGGGTTTCGCCCAGCTCCTGGCGTCGGCTTTCCTCCGGCACGCTCCACACACCCATTCCATTTGCCGTGAAGCCGGCTTTCTGGTGGCGAAGTGTTGCGCCAAAACGCCTGTAATATTTCTTTTCGCCATACATCCTCACTTTTTCGATAACCTCCTTTTCGGTTAACCCCACCTGGTCGGCGATCTCTTTGAAGGGGTGTTTGGTCATCGGGAGTGTACCCTGAAGCCTGGCGCAAATATCGACATCCGTTTCTGTTATCTCTTTAATCATTACGCCACCTCCTCTTTTTTCTCTTTCTCTTCCTTGAATTTGAAATCTACCTTGATCTTGAATTTTCTGCTCATCGGCATGTTGCGCACAGGGCCGTGGCCCGATTTCTCCTCGATCTCGCGCAATGTCCGGTCGACCGTTTCCAGGTCTGGCGCGATGAGGGTGAACCACAGGTTATATTTGTGGTTTCGCTCATAGTTGTGGGTGACGCCCGGATATTCGCTTATCACCGCCGCCACATCCTCGATCGCCTCCGGCGGAACCGTCATGGCGCAAAGGGTGCTGGTCCAGCCCAGTCCGCGCGAGTCGAAGCTTGCGCCTATCCTGCGGATTATTCCGTCATCAACCAGGGCTTTCACCCGTTCGAAGGCCTCGTCTTCGGTTATCTGCGCCTCCTGCCCGATCGCCTCATAAGGCGCATGACAGATCGGGAACCTTGTCTGGATTATGTTTAATATCTTTTTATCTGTATCGTCCATACCGCTAAAACTCCACTGTTTCCATGTAAAATGCTTATAATCGAGAACATAATATGATACTAGCTTTAGGGGGAGTGCGTCAAAGGATGACTGAAGATCTGGTTTTTTATGCCTTGTGCAAGATATCCAATAGCGACTCGGCCACATATTTCACCTCTGCCTTCTTTAACGTGGGATAAAACGGCAGGGTGATAACCCTTGCGCCGATGGCTTCCGCATTCGGGAAATCGCCTTTTTTGAAGCCAAAATTTTTGCGGTAATAGCTCATCAGGTGGGCCGGCTTGAAGTGGAGCGAGACCCCTATCCCTTTTTCCACCAGGGCGTTGAGTATTTTATCCCTCTTTTTTCGGGCGACCTGGATGGTGAAAAGATGCAGGGCGGAGCGCGAGCCGGGACGAATCGCCGGGAACTCGACCCCCTCCACGTTCCCAAGCTCTTTCATATACCAGCCCCACACCTTCTGGCGCAGTTTTAAATTGCGTTCTATTCGATCGATCTGATTTATCAGCAACGCGGCCTGAATGTTGAACATGTTATATTTCCAGCCCATCCGGTCCATATCATAATAGGTGAATTTGCCCCCGCCGTGCCTTTTGGCGGCGTCCCTGGTGATGCCGTGCAGCCGTGTTTTTATAAGCTTCCCGGCAAGCGACCTGGAATGGACCGATATGGCCCCCCCCTCCCCGCAGGTGATGTTCTTGGTTGCGTAAAAGGAAAATGCGGCCGCATCAGCCATTTCACCGGCGGCGTATCCATCCCGCCTCGCCTCCAGCGCATGGGCGTTATCCTCTATCACTTTCAGTTTATGGCGCCGGGCGGTTTTTTTTATGGCCCGCATGTCGGGCAGTTGGCCATAGAGGCTCACCGGAAGTATGGCCTTTGTCTTTCTGGTGATCGCTTTTTCGATGCCGGAGGGGTCGAGGTTTCCTGTGTCTGGCTCCACGTCGATAAAAACAGGCTTCGCGCCGGCGTGGATGATGGCGTTGGCCGAGGCGACAAAGGTCATCGGGGTGGTGATGACCTCATCCCCCTTGCCGACCCCCAGCGCCTCCAGGGCAAGATGCAATCCGGCGGTGGCGCTGGTGACGCCGATTATGTATGGCGCTCCCAGATACGTGGCCAGTTTTTTTTCAAACTCCGCCACCTCCCGCCCTGTGGTGAGAAATAGCCCTTTCAGGGTCTTTTCCAGCGCTTTCCGATCAACGCTGGTGATGTTGTGCTTAAAAAACTCGACTTTCATCTGGTTTTTGCCTGTAAAAATTGCCTCTCCATGCTTGTCAGATACTTATCGGCAAAACTCTTCATTCACTTAAAGGGCTTTGCCCTTTTGACCGGCCTGTTATTATGTTGGGAAAAACGCCCCAATAGAGCATAACATTGACAAAGACCAGCTTAAAGGGTTAGAGATAATCTATATGGAAATAAGAGACACAGGCGATGGCCCGGCCATTGTGATGCTGAGCGGATGGGGGCAGACCAGGCGGGCTTTCGACCGGTTGATAGAGAAGCTTGAGGACAGGTTCCGCCTTATCACGTTCGACATGCCTGGCTACGGAACCGCCAGGGATGACCCGGGGCCATATACGCTCGATCGATATTGTGAGGTGATCTCTGATGTTATCGGGCAGGCCCGGCTGTCCCGGTTTCATCTGCTCGGCTGGTCGATGGGGGGGGAGATTGCGGCAAAATATATCAAGGATAAAAGAGGCCCATTGCCTGAATCTCTTATCCTCCTCTCCTCTCCCGCCCGGTTTGTCTCGGTCGATAAAGATATCCTTATGGGAGCGCACCCCGCGAGAGCGAAAAAAATGGAGATGATGATCAGGCGGGATCATAAGGCCGGTTTGAGAGATTTTATTTGCAGATTTTTCGAGTCTGGCGAGGAGATATCGCCAGAGGAAAAGGTGGAGATAGAAAAGCTTCTCATCCCGCCCGGTTTCCCCCCGCGAAAAGAGGCCCTGCTTACAAACCTTACGGAGTTGATAGAACTCGATCTGACTGAAACTCCGATAGAATATGATCGACCGGTATTGCTAATATCGGGCGGGCTGGATAGAATAACGCCGATTAAAGGGCAACGATTGTGGAAAAGAGTGTTCGCCAATGTGGAGGAAGCCTGCATCGAAACCGCGGGGCACGCGCCCCATTTAACTTGCGCCACCCGTGTGGGCGAGCTTGTGACCAGATTCATGGAAAAATAGGAGATATATCTTTTGCGTCCCTATTCCAAAACGAGAATTATGCAGGCGTTCGATAAAAGCGCGCCAAGCTATGATGAATATGCGATTTTCCAGAACGAAGTTTCGGACGAGCTGTTAAACGAAGTCAAAGGGCTCAACCTTTCCGGCGCGGTGGTCATGGAGTTTGGATGCGGGGCGGGGACCTTGTCTTCCAGGTTGGCCGGCCTGGGGCATTTTAAAGCGGCGCTGGCGTTTGACATTGCCAAAGGGATGGCGAGGATGACCCGTTTGCGCCGCAACGGGAGCGATAACCTGTTTGTCGTCCAGGCCGACATCGAAAACGCGCCGGTTAAAAAGGGGTGTGTAGACCTGGCGGTTTCCAACCTTGTGTTTCAATGGATAGAGGATTATGAGAGCGCGTTCAGGGAGATCGCCCTGTCGTTAAAACCGGGCGGGCGCCTTCTGGCCACAACGCTGGGGGAGGGGACGTTCAGGGAATTGCGGGAAACGGTGGAGGCTGTCTTTGCGGCCGATGGAAAACATGTCGACAGATCCATCTTCCACAAGTTTACCGATGCGCGGCTTTTAAAGGAGGCGGCGCGCAAAGCGGGGCTGGATATCCACACCAGAAGGAGAACAATTGTTAAAACTTATAAAGATATATATCAGTTTTTAAAATCGCTGAAAAAGATAGGAGTTCAAAACAGCGAAGGCCTTTCGGCCCTGGGGCTTGGCCGGCGTGGTATCCTTGAAAAAATATCGAATGAATATAACAAAACACATTTCACCGAAGAGGGGATAGCGGTGACATATGAAGTGATCCTGATAGACGCGGCTTCGCCTCAAACGGGCTGACGCCGGGCCTTGACGAAAATGATCCGGGTTCTTTTTATAACAGGGACAGACACCGGCATAGGCAAAACCCGAATCGGCGGGGCGATATCGGCCTTGTTGCGCGAGGAGGGGGTGGATATCGGTGTTATGAAACCTGTGGAGTGTGGCGGGGGGGATGTTGGCCGCGACGCGAGCTATTTAAAAAAAATGGCCAGGTCGAACGATCCGGACGAGATGATAAACCCCTATCTTTTCAAGGAGCCTCTCTCCCCTTATCACGCCGCGAAAAAAGAGGGGCGCAAAATAGAGATGGCCAAAATCACCTCTGCTTTCGAAAAGCTCAAGTCGCGCCATGAAATAACGGTTGTCGAAGGGGCGGGAGGCCTGCTTGCGCCTGTGACCGGCCTGCTTTCGGTTGGCGATATGGCCAGGGCTTTCGGGGCGCCACTACTGATTGTTTCACATCCGTTTCTGGGAAACATAAACCATACGCTTTTAACCATCCAGGCCGCCAGGGGGCTTGGTTTAAATATAGCCGGTGTGATTTTCAACCAGTGGAAAAATATGAAATATCCAAAGCCCGATTTCGATCTGATCCGTAATAAAGGGGGAACCGAAGTGTTCGGGATGATGCCATATATCGAGGAAGGAGACAGCCCGGGGCCTCTGGTGGCCTCTTTTCGCGAACATATTAATGTCGAGCTTTTCCTGGCCCGGCTTGGCTATGGCTCTTCGTAGCGGGCCGGTTGTGAATTATCGGCCTCAAAAGGGCTAGAATAAAATGACGAGGAATTTATGGCAATAGAGAATCGGGAAAAAATGGGAAGAGCGCTTGCATTAGACCTTGGGACAAAACGGACAGGGGCCGCCATCAGCGACGAGCTGGGAATAACGGCGCAACCTGTTGGCGTGCGGGCGAGAACCGGGTACAAATCGGATCTTGCCTGGGTTCGGGAGCTTATGGCGGAATATGAAATAGCTATAATAATCGTCGGCTATCCTATCAACATGGATACCAGCGTTGGCGAACGGGCTTTGGCGAGCGAGAGGTTTGTTTCGAAACTTAAAAAGGATATTGATGTGGAAGTGATCTTGTGGGACGAACGGCTCTCCACCGCGGGGGCGACACGCGTGTTGCTGGAGGCCGATATGTCGCGCAAAAAACGAAAAAAAGTTGTCGACCAGATGGCCGCCCAGCTTATTCTCTCCACCTGGCTTGATGCGCAATCAAACAAAATGAAATAATGATAAAAAAAGCCGCATTAATCGTTTTCCTTCTGGCGGCGGTGGGGCTCACTCTTTTTTCCATTTTCGAGATCGAGATCACAAGGCCCAATAACGGGGCCGGTTTTGAGGTATTTGAAATAAAAAAAGGGGAGAGCGTCCAGGCGGTGGCCAAGCGGCTTCATAAATCAGGCATCATATCCAGCCCCCTTTTTTTTGAGATGGAATCGCGGTTAAAAGGGGTGGAGGGGAAAATCCATGCGGGGGAATATCGTTTGCCGCTCAATTTGTCGGCGCGGGCGATTTTGAAGCTTTTTATAAAGGGTCGAACCATCCTCCACAGTGTCACCATCCCGGAGGGGCTTACGCTCCATGAGATAGCGAAAGTTATGGAAAAAAGCGGCCTCATGAACGCGGAGGAATTTATCATCGCCGCCAGCGATTCCACTATCCTGGCCTCGTTCAATCTCCCCTGGAAAAATGCCGAAGGTTACCTTTTCCCGGAAACATATAGCCTCCCCAAAGGGATAACGCCAAGAGAAGCGGTGAAAGCGATGATCAAAACTTTTTTCGACAAAGTGAAAAACGTTTTGCCGGAAAATGTGGTGGCCAACCCGGTGGAGCTGAAAAAAATAGTCACGCTGGCGTCTATAATAGAAAAAGAGACCGGGGCGGGGCACGAGCGCAAGGTTATATCGGCGGTATTTAATAACAGGCTTCGAATAGGAATGCGCCTGCAAAGCGACCCGACGGTGATTTACGCCATGCCCCATTTCGACGGGAACATACGCAAGAAAGACCTTGAATACGATTCGCCATACAACACATATCTTTATAAAGGCCTTCCACCCGGCCCGATAGCCAGCCCCGGCCTCGATTCCATCCTGGCGGCGCTATTTCCTGAAAAGGTCGATTATCTCTATTTTGTCTCCAAAAATAATGGGGAGCACCAGTTCTCCCGCACCCTCAAGGAGCATAATAACGCCGTGAAAAGATATCAGATCAGAAGGAAAAATTAGTGTAAGATGTTGAAATTTACTGGTTGTTTATAAAAACTGAGTCAAAACATTGCTGAAGATATTGTATTTGGGAGGAACGGATAAAGACGCTCAAATCATGAACTCGATTTTCCGGAACTTTGGGCATGAATGGTCTGTGGTCTCCAACGGTCAATCGGTTGAAGAGCTTTTGGTCTTTGAAGAATTCGATCTTTTAATTCTCGACACCAGCGGCTCCGTCGCCTCCGGCGTCGAGACCGCCCGCCATATAAAAACAGGGCTGGAGGCAAAGCATATCCCGATAATCCTGACTATTGGAGATGGGGAGGAGTGGGACAATCTGCCCCATGAACTCACAGACCATGCGGATGAATATATCGCCAAACCGTTTAAAGATATTGAACTGGTCACCAGGATCGGCTCGATGCTACGGTTTAAAGAGCTAAAAGAGCAAATGACCATATCCAATATGTTTATCGAGGATGAGCTTCAGACGGCGCAAATAGTCCAGTCGGCCATGCTTCCCTCTACCTTTCCATATCCTGGCAAGGTGCGATTCCATGCATATTATGAAACCGCGTCGACCATCGGCGGAGACTATTATGACGTGTTCGATTATGGCGACGGCAGGATGGGGGTGATCATTGTGGACGTGTCTGGTCACGGGGCTTCGGCGGCGTTGATCGTTTCCATTATAAAAACATTGATGCAATCATATGCGGAGAAAAGCCTCCACCCGGCCAAGGCCATGGAGGAGCTTAACTCAAGGCTTCTGCAACTTACGCCGGAAGACCGGTTTGCGACGGCGTTTTTTGGCCTGGTCGATTTTAACAAGATGACTTTAAGCTATGTGCGGTGCGGCCATCCATGCCCGTTTATTATCAGGGGAAAAGATCAGTCGATAATAGAGCTTAGCTTGCCTGGCGGTCTTGTTGGCATGTTCGACGACCTGCCGTTCAGGGAGGATACGATAGAGCTGTCTCCGGGGGATAAAGTCCTTATGTTTTCAGACGGGCTCACGGAGGTGTGTGATGAAAACAACAAGCAATATGGATCCAAAGGGCTTCGCCGCGCCCTCGAACGCAGGCCCGGCATCGGGGGAGATCAACTGATAGACGAAATCCTTGAAGAGACGTGGAAATTCAACTCTGGAAAATGCGGCGTGGATGATGTGGCGATTTTGCTTATGGAGGTTCTTTAAATAAAAGGATGTCGTCCGCCGGTTTGATATCGTCACTTGCCGATATGCGGGGAGTAAAGGTGGGGCACTGGTCCGATAGCGGCGCCAAAACGGGTTGCACCGTGATTCTCCTCGATAAACCGTGTGTGGCCTCGGTTCATGTGTCTGGCGGGGCGCCTGGCTCGTCGGAGACCGATTTACTCGATCCTTCATGCCTCGTCACCAGTGTGGACGCAATACTTTTAACAGGCGGCTCCGCCTTTGGCCTGGAGGCTTGCGCCGGCGTGAGGCGATATCTGGAGGAAAAAGGGCGCGGATTTAATGCGGCGGGGCGCCTGGTTCCCATCGTTCCCGCCGCGGTGATTTTCGACCTGGCCCAGGGGGATGGCGCTGTTCGCCCCGGCTCGAAGGAGGGTTATATGGCCTGCCAGGGCGCCCGATCGTCTTGCGCGGAGGAAGGGGCCATCGGCGCGGGAACCGGGGCGATGGTCGGCAAATATATGGGGATGGAAAACAGCTCGCAAGGCGGC
>UOGE01000073.1_pt1 | contig 33621 bp, 29 predicted proteins | sample 1989811 | NCBI WGS metagenome assembly UOGE01 (sample SAMEA4712198, study PRJEB27164) | hydrothermal vent metagenome | biome: marine basaltic hydrothermal vent biome; feature: marine hydrothermal vent; material: mineral | place: Pacific Ocean | collected 2011-06-14/2011-07-23 | depth 1691 m | reverse complement strand
TAAGGCTGGAATAGTAATCGTTTGGGAGTATGCGTAAATGAAAAAGTTATACAGAAAAAGGGATAGTTCTGGCGACGGATCTATTGAACCACGAAAGGAATTTCCGATGAACAAGATGATGATAGCGGCCTCTATGGGAGCGTTTCTGACAGGAGCGGTAATGATTTTCACAGGGTGCGGCCCGGCCACCGGCTCCGCCCCCTTTTTACAGATTAACTCGCAGGACGAGAGCAACAACAGCAACGATAACAACGCCCCGGAAGGTGAGGCCCAGGCGAACATACTCACCGTCGCCAATGAGGACCCCCTTGTGCGCGTATCGTGCGAAGGCCCGAAGATGAACGGCGAATGGAGCGGCTCCTGCAGAGATGCTTATACGCAAGGGGTTTTCAGTTGTCCCGGTGAAACGTCGCTTCAGCTATGCGCCGATATGTGTTTCATCTATGGCGACGCAAAGGTGTGTATATAAAATCCCCAAACTATAAGGAAAAGAAAAATGCTAGGCATAATTAAAATGATATTCGATTTAAACGGAGCCTTGTCGGGATATAAAACATATATCGCCGCCTTCGCTGGAGCGCTGGCGGTCACAGCCGATTTTCTGAACGGGCAGGTGATCCCGTATATCGACGGGGATGTGAGCATGATCGAGTTTATAAAAAATTCGGTTCCGCAATACGTCGCCATGATTTCGGCGTTCTGGGTCGCCGGGGCGTTACGCGCGGGGATCGATTCCAAATAAGGGGGTAAAAAAGCCCTGGGTCGATCTCAATCCCCGGTCTGGCGCCGCATGATGGCGATGCCATGCCGGGGTTTTTTTATTTTCCGTCCAGCCCTCTTCTTATGGAACGCACGAATTTTACCAGGTCCTCAACCGCCTTTTGCCTTGTCTTTGCCTTCGTTATGACACGGATCGCCTGTGTGCCGATGACGACCCCGTCCGCGTGACGAGATATTTGGCGCGCCTGCTCGCCGTCGGTGATGCCGAAGCCTGCGCAGACCGGTGTCTTGGATAGCGTTTTTATTTTTTTAAGGGCGTTTCCCACCTCTTTTGGCGCCGCTCTTTTTTCCCCTGTTACCCCGGTGACGCTAATATAATACAAAAATCCGCTCGATAACCTGGCAAGCTGTTTCAGCCGTTTACTGGTGGATGTCGGCGCGGCGAGCATGATGGTGTCAAGGCCCGCCTTTCGCGCCAGAGGCATAAACTCGTCCGCCTCTTCAATGGGGACATCTGGCAATATCACGCCGTCCACCGAGGCCAGGGCGCAATCATTCATAAATTTTTTCACGCCGTGGTTGATTACAAGGGTGGACGAGAGCATAAAAACGATCGGAGCCTGGCAACCCGACTTGCGAATTTTTTTCACAGCCTCCAGGGTTTTCCCGATGTTCACCCCTTTAGCGATGGCGCGATAGAAAGATTCCTGAATCACCGCCCCATCGGCCAACGGATCGGAGAATGGAATGCCAAGCTCTATGATGTCGGCCCCTGCCGTGTGGGCTTCTTTCACCATTTTTATGGTTGTCTCTATGGATGGGTCGCCCGCGGTTATAAACAGGACAAGGGCTTTTCGCCTCTCTTTTTGTAGCGCCTCGAAGGCTTTTGTTATGCGGCTCATTTATTAATATCTTTTGCGCCGATCATGTCTGGAGAAATCGTTTCCATGTTTATAGTGACTCTCCAAAAATTTTCTGCGCCACTTCCACATCTTTATCCCCTCGTCCCGAAAGGCAGATAACTATCACCTGATTCTTTTTCATTTTCTTCGCCATTTTTATCGAATAGGCGACCGCATGAGCCGATTCAAACGCAGGGAGAATCCCCTCTAGCTTTGTAAGCCTTTCAAAGGCGGCAAGCGCCTCTTTGTCTGTCACGGCGTAATATTCCGCCATGCCACTCTCTTTAAGGCAGGCGTGTTCCGGCCCGACCCCGGGATAGTCGAGCCCGGCGGATATCGAATGTGTTTCCATCACCTGCCCATCGTTATCGAGCATCACATAACTTTTCGAACCATGTAAAACCCCCACCTTGCCCCTGGCCAGGGGGGCGCCATGCTTGCCGGTGGAGAGGCCAAACCCGGCCGCTTCGACCCCGATTTTTCTGACTTCACTGTCATTTTCAAAATGGTGGAACATCCCGATGGCGTTCGACCCGCCACCAACGCACGCCACAACCGCATCGGGGAGGCGTCCCTCTTTCACCATGATCTGGAACTTGGTCTCCTCACCGATGACAGATTGAAACTCACGCACGATTTTGGGAAAAGGGTGGGGCCCCACAACGGAGCCGATGATGTAGTGCGTATCTTTAACCGATGCGATCCAGTCGCGCATCGCTTCGCTGGTGGCGTCTTTTAATGTCTTTGCGCCGGAATCGACCTCGATCACCTTCGCCCCCAAAAGCTTCATCCGGAAAACGTTAAGCTTCTGGCGCTCCATATCGACTGAGCCCATATACACTTCGCACTTCAACCCGAAAAGGGCGGCGGCCGTGGCGGCGGCGACCCCGTGCTGGCCGGCGCCGGTCTCCGCTATTACCCGTTTCTTACCCATCTGCAGGGTCAAAAGGGCCTGGCCGATGGTGTTGTTTATCTTGTGGGCGCCGGTATGGTTCATATCTTCGCGCTTGAGGTATATCCTTGCGCCGCCGCAATGGCTGGTGAGATGCTGGGCGTAATAGAGGGGGGTGGGACGGCCTATATATGTGGAGCGCAGCCGCTGGAACACTTTGTTGAATTTCCCGGATTTCATCGCCTTGTCAAATTCCGCCTCCAGTTCGTGGAGGGCTGGCATAAGGGTTTCTATGACGTATCTTCCGCCGAACCGGTTAAAGTGGCCGTTGGGGTCTGGCAAATTCATATAACTCTCGATAAAATTTGAAAGTCTACTATCGGGCGGGGGATATGTAAAGGGAGATCTAAAATGGAACCGGCCGGGATCCTTAAAACCGGCGGGGATATAATCCGCCACTGGCAAACAGTGGTTTACAGAGGCCAAAGGGCCCTAGGTTTCAGATGACGATGCGGCTAATGGCGATAACGCTAAAATTTTATTCATAAGGGGCGATCTGATTATCGACAAATACGGGTTACGTAATTCAGTGGATTCAGGGCTGGAATCTTTCCCAGCCCCGTTTTTGCGCCAATCAGAAAATGGTTTTGACAATCATAATCAAAATGTGTCAGATTGACCGTATATCGGGCGGGTGACGCGCCGGTTTTCCTGTTTACCTCATAGAGTGAATAAGTTATGACGGGTGGATTTCTGGTTACGTTCCGGGAGGGCCTCGAAGCCTTTCTGGTTATCGGGATTATTTTATCCCATCTTACCCGAACCGGGTTCCGGGAATTTAATAAATGGATATTCGTTGGCGCATCGCTGGGGCTGGTTTCGGCGTTTTTGCTCGCTTTTCTTTTTCAGTTTGTTTTTACAGGGTTTGAAAGCGAAATAGGGGCCATCCATTTAAAGATAGGGATTATGACCTTCGCCATAATTGTTCTGACTTATATGACTCTCTGGATGAGCCATAACGCCCATCACCTCAAGGACAATTTGCGCAAGAGGCTTACGCATGTGATGAGCACAGGGTCTGTGTTTGCGCTTGTCCTTATGTCCTACCTGGCGATTTTGAGAGAAGGGTTCGAGACGGCGCTCTTTCTGGGCGCGGTTTATGGCGATGAAATGGGAACAGACGTTTTATATGGCGGCATTCTGGGGCTTGTTTTCGCCCTGGTTTTTACATACAGCGTGTTCACCGGCATGAAGGCTTTGCCGCTAAAATTTTTTTTCAGGATAACGGGGGGGCTTATTCTTCTTATTTCAGCCGGTCTTTTATCCAACATGGTCGGGATGCTGCAGGATGTCCATCTTGCCCCCATTGTCATGTCCGGATTTCTCGATTTAAGATGGATACTTGATGATTCCAGCTCTGTCGGCATCTTTTTTAAAGCGATGTTTGGCTATACATCAAACCCCAACCTTCTGCAGATAGTCGCCTATTGGGGATATATTATTTCAATCATATTTTTCCTCACCCGCGAAAATCTCGCCCCTCCTGAAGAGGTCTGACCCCGGCCTGCCTGCGCGAAAGGATTTCGTGGTTTCTAAAAGTGGTCTGCGTCCGCCTCTTCCCACATATCGGCCAGCCGGCCAGTCACGTTTCCATGCACAAGGGCGCCATCCTCCAGATATGTATAAACCTCGTCAAGCCGGCGAATCTGGCCGACGCCTGTCCTTTTCCGGATATGAGTCGGCCCCAGGTCGCACGGCTTTTTTAATCCTGCGGCGCCAAAAAGGTCTATTGCGCTTTCGACGGTGAGAGCCTGAAAATTTGCGACGCGGCTGGCCTTGTCCTCTATGTCAAGGCCCCAGGCGAGCTTGGGATCTTGTGTGGCCACCCCCACGGGGCAATGGTTGGTGTTGCATTGCCGGGCCTGAATACAGCCAAGGGCAAACATCATGGCGCGCGCGGCGTTGCACAAATCAGCCCCCAGCGCAAGCTTCGAGATCATGTGAAACCCGGTGGTGATCTTGCCGGCGGCGATGATCTTCATCCGGTCCCTCACGCCGGCGGCCACCAGCGTGTTGTGGACAAACCATAGGCCGTCGTTTAAAGGGGAGCCGACAGAGTTTGAAAATTCGAGCGGCGCGGCGCCCGTTCCCCCTTCGGCCCCGTCCACAGTGATAAAATCGGGGGCTATGCCGGTTTTGAGCATAGCTTTCACCGTCGACATGAATTCCTTTTCATTGCCAATGCATATTTTGAACCCAACCGGTTTACCCCCTGAGAGCTCTCTTAATTTCGCCACAAACTCCATAAGCTCAACCGGTGTGCCGAACGCGGAATGCCAGGGAGGGGAGATCACGTCCTCTCCCATCGGTATGCCGCGTATTTCGGAAATTTCCTTTGAAACCTTGGCGGCGGGAAGGATGCCGCCGTGGCCCGGTTTGGCCCCCTGGGATATTTTTATCTCTATCATTTTCACCACCGCCAGAGACGATGCGCGTTCCCTGAAAGTATCCTGGCAGAACGAGCCATCCGCCTTCCGGCAACCGAAATAGCCGGTGCCGATCTGCCATACAAGGTCCGCCCCACCCTCGAGGTGATAGGGGCTTATGCCCCCTTCGCCGGTGTTGTGGTAAAAACCGCCGCGCTTCGCCCCCTTGTTAAGGGCCAGTATGGCGTTCTTGCTTAAAGCGCCAAAGCTCATTGCTGATATGTTCAAGAGGGCCGCCTGGTAAGGCTGTTTGCAAACCCCTTTTCCGATCGTTGTGCCGCAGTTGCACTTGTCTGGTTTCACAGGCTTCATGGAGTGGACAATCCATTCATACCCTGTCCTGTTCACGTCCCGCAAGGTTCCGAAGGGGAGGGTGTCCATGCATTTTTTGGCGCGCCTGTAGACCACGGCTCGTTTTTCGCGGCTGAAGGGATGTTCATCGGAGTCCGACTCGATAAAATATTGCTGAATCTCTGGCCGGACAGACTCCAGCAGGTAACGGAAATGGCCCAGGGCGGGAAAGTTTCTCAAAACGGCTTTTCGTGTTTGGAACATATCTATGACGCCGAGGATAATGAATGGAACCAGGATAGCGTAAAACCACAATGCCAGGGGGAAAACGGCCCCGATCGCGCCAACAATGATAATCAATATAACCGATATAATTACAAAGAGGCTACGTGACCACGTTTCTATCATTGACCGCTCCTGTGTTTGCTGTGCATTTTCGAAGCCTTTCCCCGGCGCCTTCACACCTTTTACAACTTCCGACGCAGGGAGGGCCGTTCACCTATCTCTTAAAAGGATTTTTTCCATTGTAATCCACAAAGGGAATTAGCGCCGAAAAATCATTCGGATGCGCTCTTTATATTGGTCGAATATTTTTGATGGCTCCTTGTTTTGCCGGAGTTCGCCGGTTTTAATCTATTCTCGCGGTGAATCGTGTCGCCCCCCTTTCCGGCGGGTGTCTGGAACAAGGGGCCATGGGGGGGGGGCAAGGTTATTTTTCCCGATCGGAATTTTCCTGAATTTTTTGTCATTCCAAAGAAATTTTTTGGTTTAGCCGACTTTATCGTGATAGACTGATTTTAACCTACATTCTATAAGGTTGGTGATATGGTCTTTGGCAAAAAAATTATCTGTTTTGCTGTTTTTTGTGTGATTACAGCCGGCGTTTCATACGCGGGCAACCTTTCCAATGTAAAAGTCTCTTTTAAAACGCTCTCTTGCAGTGGCTCCAAGGGTTTTGCCAGCGTGGATATCGATAAAATCGTAAAAGTGGAGACTTTTAAGTGCGACCAGGGCTCTGCCGTAAAGGAAATCTACCAGATACTGGTGACAGCCGGTGGCGCCGTGAAATACAATGTTTACAATACAACGGAAAAGGAAGCCGAAAAAATACAAAAAGCGATAGACTCGTTCCAGGCCGATAAACAAAAAACCATCAGGGATAGCGGCGGTATCATTTTGTATTAATTTACTGTTGGGTGATGTAAGTGAATCAGCAAAAAACAGACCAGGAAAACCAGCTAAACAGAAGCGAAGTCAGTAAAATTGTCAAAAATTTTATGGAGGCTTTGCAACATGTGGTCACCAACACAGGCCAAACAAAACTGACCGCAAGGACCAAGGCCGCCACGCTCACAGAATATGCGGTCATAGAGGGGGACGCCGCCGGCGCCATCTCCTTCGAGGGGGATTATGGCGGCCAGTTCATTATCGCGTTCAGCAAAGAGGCTATTTGCGAAATCACCGGGAACATGCTTTATACCAGCGAGCCATACTATAACCACCGGGACCCGGACGTGGAGGGCGCCATAGGAGAGATAACCAACCAGGTGGGTGGCTCGGCCAGGATGAAAATAAACGAGGAGACCGGGTGGAAAGCCACCAACGGCATCCCTAGCGTGATAATCGGGGAAAATATACGATGGAAGCTTTATGGCTCCGGCGCCGTTATAATCCGCATTCCCTATACCACCCCCAACGCCAACGAAATGTATCTTGAAGTGGCCGTGTTTCACCACCCGATGATAGGCGCCTTGAAAATTTAGCGCCAAACGGATTTCCTCCACCTTTATTAACCAGCGTATGTTTTCCGTTTGAGGATCAATTTTACCGGCGGGTTTCTGTTAACGGGCTCATTCCATGCCTCGATAATTTGCAAAAAAAGCTATGCAAAGGGTATGACATTTATGTATAATGTGCGCTATATGGAACCAAAGAGGCGCTAATATGATCACCGCTAGAAAAAAATCAGGCAAAAGGCCGGTTCGCTTAAGCTCGTTCAAAGAGCGGCTTCAGTTTTTGATCGGCGAGAACAAGCCTTATTCATGGTGCAAAAAGGTCGGCATCGAAAAAGGATTGTTCCAGTATTACTGGCAAAAGGAAAAAATACCCAAATATGACAATCTTATCAAAATACGAAACTATTCCGGCTGTTCCCTGGACTGGCTGATGACCGGCGAAGGGGAGCCGTTCCCCGACCGTATCGAGGGGATGGAACATGCGACCGACCTTCTTATGAAGCAGGTCGATTCGCAAATCGGCAAGCTGGAGAAACAGGTTACGCGTCTTAAAAAACTTAAAGGGGGGATCAAGGCTCTTAAATTACGAAAATAAAAGAGTCATCCCCCTTTAGCCGGTTGATCAGGCCGATGGTTTCAACCCCGAAGTCATCCCGGGACGTAGGCCACTAAAACTATCCTTTAGCCGGTTGATCAGGCCGATGGTTTCAACCCCGAAGTCATCCCGGGACGTAGGCCGCTAAAAACTATCCTTTATCCAGTTGATCAGGCCTCCCGCCCCTCCCTCCACTATTTCAAACCCGAGCGTCGATTGTAATAAAAATATGAGGCCCAAGATGGCCAGGCAAACGACAAAGATGGCAAGCGTAAGGAATATTATCTCCGTGACGCGAAGCGCCATGTCGAGCCGTTTGTTTCTGCGCCTGTCCTTGCCCATAAGCAGGACGTAGTAATATTTCCATCTTCCAATGCCGACAAATCCCCTTATATCTATTTCATGAATACCCCACGATGTCATATCTATGGCGTATTTGAGGCGAAGGAGCTGTTCGTCGGTGAAAGAGTCACGCATATCTTCCGGCAGTTTTTTAAGCAATCTCTGTACGAAGCGATCCTGCCTTATATCAAGTAATATTTTTTGCTTTTCTCCTTTTGCCATATAGATTCAACCTGTCTCTTTGCTTTTTATAATAAGGCGCCAAGCGTTTCAATGGAGCTCTTAAGCTCGATACAATCTTCCACGGCGATTTTATAGGTTTTCATAAGTTGAGTAAATGGAAACTTTGAATTGAATAATAGTCACACAAGCGCAAGGCGCCCTAATCGCGGTAAACAGGCGGCGGGAGCTGTGTTGGCCCATGATCAATATGCAAAAATTACGGTTGATAGCGAACAGGCCCTTGTCATATAATAACTGGTTGATTTTTATAATATTAGGGGTTCTATTGAGGTGATTGCGCGATGAAAGTTATAGTGACAGGCAGTAGCGGGCTGATTGGCTCTGAAGTGGTTTCGTTTTTCGACAGGATGGGGCACGAGATCATCGGGGTCGACAATAATATGCGAATGGATTTTTTCGGCCCCAGCGGGGACACCACCTGGAACCTTAATCGCCTTAAGGCGGAGGCAAAAAATTTCCGGAGCTATGCCATCGATATTCGCGACCGGCCCGAGATCATGAAACTGTTCAGGGAAACCGGGCCGAGCCTTGTTATCCATTGCGCGGCCCAACCATCCCACGACCTGGCGGCAAAACGGCCCCTGGACGATTTTGATGTTAACGCTGTGGGGACGGTGAACCTGCTGGAGGCGCTGCGGGTCGAGGCGCCTGACGCGGTGTTCATATTCGTGAGCACAAACAAGGTGTATGGCGATGTGCCAAACGAGATTCCGATGATAGAGATGGATAAACGGTGGGACTATGCCAATAAAGAAGATTACGAAGGGGTCACGGAATCGTGCAGGCTGGACAGGTGCCTGCACAGCATATTCGGCGCATCCAAAGTGGCGGCAGATATCATGACGCAGGAATATGGGCGATACTATGGCCTTAAAACCGGGACATTCAGGGGAGGGTGCCTCACAGGGCCAAGCCATTCCGGGGTGGAGCTTCACGGCTTTTTATCATATCTTGTGAAAGTCGCCAAAGAGGACAGGGAATACACGGTGTTCGGATATAAGGCAAAGCAGGTGCGCGATAACATTCACAGCATCGACGTGGTGAGAGCGTTTTATGAGTTTTACAAAAACCCGAGGCCGGGCGAGGTGTATAACATCGGAGGATGCAGGGCCAACAGCCTGTCGATGATGGAGGCGATAGAGATGGCGGAGCAATATACCGGAAGGAAGTTCAAGTGGAAATATGACGAAACCAACCGCGTGGGAGATCATATCTGCTACATCTCCGATATGGCGAAGTTCCGCGGTCATTATCCCGGCTGGTCGCTGACGAAGAGCCTGGGCGATATTTATGACGAAATTTTCGAAAGCGCCTGATATCGGAAAGCATATCGACATGAACAAATCGGCCCTCCATAAGGTGAACGTGCTGGGAACGGGGGTCACCGTTTGTGATTACGACAGCGCAACAGAGCAGATCGTAAAACTGGGGCTAAAGAGGCAAAGCTCCGCGGTCACGGCAAGCGCCACCCATTTACTGCTGGAGGCGTGGAGGAGCGAAAAGCTTCGGGCGAGGATTAACCTTTTCGATATTGTCACCCCCGATGGCCAGCCGGTCAGGTGGGGCCAGAACCTTGTGGGTAAAGCTGGTTTGAAAGAGCGGGTGAGCGGGCCGGAACTGACGATCCGCCTCTGCCGCCGGGCCGCCGCAAGCGGCCTGAAAATATTTCTTTATGGAAGCACGGAAAGGGTGGTTCAGACCATGAAGAAAAACCTTTCAGACCAGATAGAGGGTCTCGATTTTGTCGGTATCCAGCCATCACGGTTTCGCCCAGCCACACCGGAAGAAGACCAGGCCGATATCGACATGATCAACGCATCGGGGGCGCACATATGTTTTGTGGGGCTTGGTTGCCCCCGTCAGGAAAACTGGGCATACGAGCATCTGGGGAGTGTTAACGCCGTGATGATCTGCGTTGGAGCGGCGTTCGATTTTCACGCCGGTCTGTTGGCGCGGGCGCCCGGCTGGATGCAGGACTATGGACTGGAGTGGCTTTTCAGGTTGATCAGAGAACCTCGCCGATTGTGGGCCCGATACGCGGTTAATAATCCTCTGTATCTCTATCTTCTTTTTTTGCAATACACCGGGCTTAAAAAATTCCCTATCGTTATCTCGAAATCTATCGCCGACTGATCTGAAGGGTTTCAGGCCCTGCACCTCCGTCCCCGCCAAAATCCGCAAAATTATAATTGCGGTAATATTTTGCTTTTACTGTTGGAACTATTGGTATAGTATTATCAGTGGGGGCTTATAGAAGATACGCGGTTATGGGTTTGTTATACCGTATTTGGGGGGATTATGGACAAGCAGCGTTTGAGGATTTTGCTCCAGAATCTTCAAAAATTGCCGACGTTGCCGGTGGCCCTTACCGCCATTATCAATATTGCTAACCAGCCATCCTCCAGCGCTTCCGACCTGGGCAAGGTAATAACCCACGATCCATCCATAAGCTCGCGCCTTCTAAGGCTTGTTAACTCCGCGTTCTATGGTCATTTCAGGGAAATATCATCCATTCCACATGCTGTTGTGATCCTGGGGTTTCGGACGGTAAAAGAGATGGCTATGGGGGTGTCGTTTTTTAATATGTCCAAATCCTCGGGCTCTGGCTCCGCCTTTGATCACAAGAAATTCTGGATACATTGCGTTGCGGTCGGCGTTTGCGCAAAGCATCTTTCCGGAGTGGGTAACGCAAAGGGCGTTCTTGACAGGGATTCCGCTTTTGTCTGCGGCTTGTTGCACGACATTGGCAAAATAGCTCTGTTTTGCTGTTTCGAAATTGAATATGAGGGTGTGATAAAAACAGCCAAAGAAGAATGTCGGCTGATATATGACGTGGAGAGAGAAGTGATCGAGATTGATCACTGCGAAGCGGGGCTTATCCTGACCCGGAAATGGCAGTTCCCGCAGTTTGTGCCCGATGTTATAGGCCGTCATCACGAGCCTATGCTAAAGGATGACGCTATCGCCTTGCCGGCCGGGCTGATACAGGTGTCAGATCATATCTGCCGGAAGATCAAAATCGGGTCTGGAGGAGATGATGTGGAGACAGCGCCTGCGGGAGAGATTTTTGAGATGTGCGGTTTTGACGACAAAATAATGGAAGATGCGATAGTTGAAATGGAAGAGCATAGAGAAGATATAGAATCCTTTGTCGGCGAGCTGGGATGAACGAAATCGAACAACTTCAAACCACTATCAGGCGGCTTGAAGCCGAGCAAGACAAGATTGTCCAGACTTTGTCCGAATCGTCCGATGCGCATTCAGAGAAGATACGGGAGCTATCTATCGTTAGAAAAATAAGCGACATTTTGCGCGTCGCCCCCGATAAGGAAACCATATGCATGCGGATTGTCTCTATCATAATCGAGGACACACCGGCGGAAAACTGTTCTTTGTGGCTTATGGAGGAGGATGGCCTGTATGTGGAGCTGACTTCGGCCCGGGGGCAGACCGATACAGATGCGAGCTATGTGGCAGACCCCGGCGCTCCAGACGCGATGCGGCTGGAAGTGGGGGAAGGGATTGCGGGATGGGTGGCGAAAAACGGATATCCGTTGCTTATCAAGGATGTGGCCAGAAGCTCCCTGTTTAAAAAGAAAGAGACCGGGATTTCCAGCCAGATTCACTCTATCCTCTGCCTCCCCATTAAGGAGAGGGGAAAAGTCATCGGCGTATTGAACGTATCACATCCGGATATCGGCGCTTTCTCCAAAAACAACAGGTTGTCTCTTTCCATAATCGCAGATCAGTCGAGCATGGTCTTTTCCGTCATGCTTCTTTTTAACAGGATCAACGTTTTCAACAAACAGCTCGAGCGCATAGTGGGGGAACTGGCAGAGGCCAACGACAAGATGCGCAAAGAAATCGTGGAACGCAAAAAAAAGGAAAAGCAGATAAATTACATGTCGTACCATGACAGCCTCACCGGTCTGCCCAACAGGAACCAGTTTAACGAAACCTTAAAACGTGAAATAGCCGTCGCGAAACGAAACGGTTATTCGTTCGCTGTTTTATTTATCGATATCGACGGATTTAAAAAAATTAACGACACGACGGGCCATGCCACGGGAGACGCCATTTTACGACAAATGGCGGACAGGCTTGGGAAATGTGTCAGAGAATCTGATATGCTGGCCCGGCATGGGGGAGACGAATTTATTCTGATGTTACCGGTTATTGGCGAGGTGGGGGAGCTTGTGGACAAGACGGTGCAAAGGGTGATGGATGTTTTCGGGCCACCTTTTATTTTTCACCGGCGAAAGTTTTTTGTGACCACCAGCATCGGCATCACTATGTATCCGCAAGATGGCAAAACGGTGGCGACGCTTGTAAAAAACGCCGACATCGCAATGTATAACGCCAAGGATCATGGAAGAAATAACTTTCAGTATTTCAACTATGCGATGAATAAAAAAGTGATACAACGCCATAAAATAGAAAACGACCTCAGAAAGGCGCTAGATCAGAATGAAATCTATGTGTACTATCAACCGAAGGTGGATCTTGGAACCGGAAAAATCAGAGGCGCGGAGGCCCTGGTTAGATGGAGAAGAAACGGACAGGTTGTGTCACTTGGTGATTATATACTTATTGCCGAAGAGACCGGTCTTATCCTCCCGCTAGGTGAGTTTGTGCTTAAGAATGCGTGCAAACAGCTTGGTATATGGAATTCAAACGGACAAACCGATATGACGGTATCGGTGAACGTATCGGCGCGCCAGCTGGACAAGCAAAACATTGTGGAGCTTGCGCTGGCCAGCATTAGAGAAGCGAGGATCGCGCCGGAATCCCTTTGTGTTGAAATTACGGAAAGCGCGATTATGAATGATACACACAAAGCGATGAAAGCTCTTACCAGTCTTCGTTCTATTGGCGTGAAGATATCGATGGATGATTTTGGAACAGGATACTCATCTTTTGGCAACCTGCGCGCATTTCCGCTTGACGAACTTAAAATAGACCGTATGTTCGTTCACAACATCCCGGGCGATCGGCAGGATATGGCCATTGCCCGCGGCATCGTGGACATGGCTCATAACCTGGGGCTCATCGTTGTGGCCGAGGGGATCGAGAAGGAGAGCCAGCGCAATTTTTTCCGTTCTATCGATTGCGACCAGATGCAAGGCTATCTGTTCAGCAAGCCTGTGGAGGCGGAGGAGGTGAGTCGCATGCTGATAGGGCAGTGCCCTGGCTAAAGCTTTTTGCCCTTATCCTCTATCACCCGCCTGTAAATACCGATCAGCGTTTTATAATTGGTTTCAGGGTTGTATTTATCTTCAAATGTTTTGCGTGCGTTAACTCCCATCCGGCCCAGCTCCTCCGGGCGCCCCATCGCCCAGCTAACTTTTTCGGTAAAATCGTGGGCGTCGCCCGCAGTGAACCGGATGCCGGTCACACGCTCTTCGACTATTTCCGCAAGACTGCCGAGGCGCGATACAATCACCGGGAGACCATTGGCGAAAGCCTCCAGCAAAACCATCGGAAACCCTTCGTACCAGCAGGAGGGCGCCACCAGAAAAGCGGAGCGCCTCATCTCTTTGGCCACCTCCCTGGCCGATAGTCTTCCGAGAACCGTGATATTTTTTATTCCGGCGTTTTTCACTTTCTCCATCAGGGGGCCATCGCCTGCGATGCGCAATTTGTAATCGATATTCTTCCATGCCTCAAGCAACGTCTCTATCCCTTTTTCCACGCTTAATCGGCCCACGAAAAGCGCTCCACCGCGCCCTGCGGCCGGCGGGAGGGGGGTATTATCCGTTTCGATAAAGTTTGGCTTGACGCTGATTCTTTCCGGTTCTATCCCTCCCTGGACAAATTTGCTTTTGGCGAAAGCGGTTAGCGCTATAAACCTGTCGACCTTTGTGTTCCATGTGTTCAAGGCTTTATGCTTCGCCACCATCCGGGCGACGACAAGGGAGCCAAACCTCGACTCGCGATAGCATTTGTGGAAAACAGCCTGGTATGGCGAGCTTTCGAGGCAATCTTCACAAACTTTTCCGCCCCGCATAAAAAGAGCGCCGGGGCAAAGGATCCTGAAATTGTGAAGGGTTTGAACCACCGGCACGCCAGCCTCCTGGCAGGCGTCGTAAATGGAGGGGGATAACACGGGAAAAAAGTTGTGCGCATGGACGATGTCGGGCTTGAGCGTGGCGAGCTTTTGCGCCATCATATTTTTCGACCGCCGGTTATATGGCGCGTTCCACGCGGTTTCAAGTTTATCGATAAATCTTTTGATTTCATCGTTATTCACGGTAAATAGCGGCGCATCATTGCCGTGAGATGCAAGGAGGGCGCGCTCTTTTTCGAGGACAACATCCTCTCCGCCAGGGATCTGGTAATAATTGTGCGCCAGTAATATTTTCAAGTTAGACTATGGCTCCATTGGTGAAAAACTAAAAACAAACCAGCGCGAGCGCTGCGCCATTTCGTTTATACTAGCATCAATTACGATATATTCAATACAGGCGTAAACCAAAAAAGATGAGATTGGAAAAATCACCTTTGGATAAAATAATCAATGGCAAGCGCGGAGCCCGCCGGGCCCAACGGGGTCGATGAAATAGCCGTTGACACCCAAAAGAGCGGGGCGCCATAATGAATAAATTGTCGACAGCCATCCTTTAACTTTCATCTGAACCTGCGTAAGGTTCTTTCGTTTCACGGTATATAAAAGAGTGAATAAAGATCGCATGAAAAGGGTATGCATTATTCAGCGCGTCATGTGCGATTACCGCAAGAAATTTTACCTTTTACTACACGGCAAATTATTATCCGAGAATATATCTCTCGTTGTTTGCGCCGGGCTACCATGGCCTGGCGAGGGGTTTGTTGATGTTCTGGGCGAGCTGGGGTTTGGCGCCCGGTCTGAAAATATAAAAATAGCAGGTAAGGCCTACTGGCAAAAGGGGGCCCTTGGGCCGGCCAAAAACACCGACTTAATAATTTTTGAACAGGCGAATTCCGCCCTGATTAATTATTATCTGCTTCTTAAAAGAAAGCTGGGTGGTAAAGCAAAGGTCGCCTATTGGGGCCACGGCTGGCATTTCAGCAAAAATAGTGGCGTCCGAAACTCGTGGAAAAGGTTTTTCGCCAATAAAACCGACTGGTGGTTCGCTTATACGGAGTTGAGCGCGAAGAACGTGGAAAAAACAGGATTTCCAAGGGATAAAATCACCGTTTTAAATAACGCTGTCGACACGACCTCGATGCGTAACGAACGGAAAAAAGTGACCGCCACACAGCTTGCCGCCCTTCGCGAAGAGCTGTTCGGGCAGGATAAACTGCCGAATTCGGAATACGTTTTTGGCGTGTTCAGCGGCCGCCTGGTTGAAGACAAAATGATCCCCTTTCTTCTGGAAAGCGTTGAGCTGATTCATGAGAAAATCCCGAATTTCAGAATGATAATTATTGGTGACGGCCCGGAGAAAAATCGTGTCGCCCGTTTTTGCGAAAAGAACAGATGGTGCGCGTGGCTTGGGCGCCTCCCCACCATGAGTGAAAGAGGAATAATAATCTGCTCCCTCGGTGATATATGGATTCATCCCGGGGCTGTTGGCCTGGCGATTCTGGACGCCTTTTCGTTCGGGATCCCTTTGGTTACCACAGATATCGGCGTTCATGGCCCGGAGATCGCCTATCTGGAGCAGGATGTAAATGGCATGATAACAGATCATACCCCGCTTGGTTACGCCACGGCGGTTGTGGATATTCTCAATAACAAAGATAGGCTTGAAAATATGCGCCGCGCCGCAACGCGCTCTTCCGAGCTTTATACGGTGGAAGCGATGGCCGAAAATTATGCGGAAGGAATAATCAAATGCCTGTCGGCATAAAAAAGCAGGGGAACAGATAGACGCCGCCGCCTTGTGGCTACTTTTCCGGCGCCCCCTTGCGGGTATTTATATCCTCCTTCCAGAAAAAGCTCAGAATCAGGAAAAAAGAGAGTAAATTGGGAATAGAGCCTATGGGGCCCGATTCAAAGAAACCTTGCAACAAAACGTATACCAGCGTCGCGCCGACAATCGGGTTAGGTTTACGAATCCATCGGAAAGCGTTATTGGCCAGCGCCAGAAGCAGAAACAAGGTCCCTATCAGCCCGGTGTCCAGAAGGCTTTGGAGGATCATGTTGTGCGCGGTTGTGCTGGTGAACCCCCACCGGGAGCTAAACCCGCCGGTGATAATAACGCGCGATGAGGCGTATCCATAGCCGACCACGGGCGATTTCAGGAATTTCTCCCACACGAATATCCAGATGTTCATCCGCCCCGTAAACGAATACAGCTCCTCCACCGAGCCAGACCTGCTAAACGACTGGATAGACGATTCGATGTTGCTGGATGTGTTTACCTCGTAATACATAAAGAGCGAGATGATAAAAATGAAACAAAAAAGTAGCAGGAAGGGCCTTTTCCTGAGATAGAATGATATCACCACCGCCACGATGGCAAGCATGGAGCTTCGGCTCCATGTTAAAAAAAGTGTCGCTCCCCCCACAATTGAAGGGGTGAGGATCTTTCTTAACCTCGAAAGTTTATAAACATAAATCAGAAACAGCGTTAAGATGAAGAGGGAGGCGAAACGCCCCATCGAATTTGGCGAACCTCCGAACCCGCTGAACCGTTTTACCTGCCCGGAGCTGGAATAGTTATACTTGTGGGCGATTTCAAGGTCCAGCATGTATGCGATCCATGAGATTAATATCAGGGCGCCCATCGACCACGCGATCGTATATAAAATCTGGCGGTTGTTTAACCTTTGCGTCACCACCAACGCGAAAAGAAAAAGACCCAAAAACGAAATCGCGGCGCCAAAGGTGTATTGCGGAATAGGGGAATATATTGAGGAGCAAATTGACCATAGTATGAAAAGTAACATCCAGAACGCGGCGGCGCTTTTTATCCTTTTCAGATATATTTTCGCGTGGGCGGCGCCAATGGCGAAGGAGCCCATAAATATTATCAGTTTAAGGGCTGACTGCCAATCGAGAGAGACCCCGCCATGCTCGGCGCGCATACGAAACGATGAGTCGATAAAAAAAACAATAATCGCCAGGTAAATCATTATGGCTTTCGGGCGGCCCTGGCAACCCCGGTAAACCAGAAGTAAAAAAGCAGAGGCGACAACAAAGGCCACGAAAATTACAAATATGTCGATCATCGGCCTGTACGCCATGTGGGGGCAACGCGGCCCGGGGCAGACCTGGCAAACAGCCGGTCCATGCCGGATTCGCTTGTCAAGTATGTTTCAGCCATCGGTTGTGAGCAACGCATAAAAGTTTGTAATTTACCGGGCGTATTTTTAGAATATTATCTATGTATCAGTAAATTCAGCCCTTGATCCGTCTACCAAGGGCGACCAGCAGTATCCCGTTGTGGATAACTCTAACACAAAATATGCCAAAAACAGCCCCTGCGATTTCATAATTACTGATAAGTGGCGCGATGCTGATAAACGTGAATATGGCCGTGACCACGCGCCCCACGAAAATCGGTTTTGAATATTCCAACGCTGTAAGGCCGGCCCGAAGCGGAGTGTTGAAAAACAATAATACATAGATAAGCGCATACCACCTCAATACAAATCCAAAACCTCTATACTCCTCACCATAAATAGTATGGAGCCAGAAATCCGGCGCGATGGCGGCCAGCATGGCGTAGAGAGCGGTCACTATTCCGCCATACAGCGCGATCTTTCGCAGATAATCAACCATGGGCAGGACGCCCCTGCTATGCAAAATTTTAGCGGCCCGCACAGGAATCACGTTTGACAGCCCGAAGAACAGAATGTGCAAAACACCCATAATATTCTGGCATGCTTTCATCGCGCCGGCCGCCGCGGGCCCCAGATAGGCGGTCGCCGCTATTGTGAAAAACTGGCCCGACGCCCAATCCATCAGCACCGATGATGTCATCCATTTCGAAAAATCCCAGTGGCGCCGGCATGAAGAAAGAAAATATTTATAAGTGGGCCATTGAAGCTTTTCCATACGCATTACGCCTGTTGCCGTGGCGATGGCCGATGTGATGGCGATAATCCACAAAACGCTATCGCTGGTGGCGCCGCCAGATAAAAACAACCACAATAGCAGGGCGATCTGCCCGCCGTAACTTATAAAGTCGTTCACAAATGCGGCGAAATGCATGTCCTTGGTGAAAAAGTAGCGGCGAATGAAATCCTGCGATTGATAGGCGAAAGCGCTGGCCGCCAGAGGCGCCGAGAGATGATGAATATTCCACTGGGGGAACGCTGTCGCCAGCCCGAATGTTCCCGCGTATATCAGCAGGGCGGAAAAAACAGTGACAAATATCTGCTGTACGGCGATGGCGCCAAAATAGGCCGGCGCTTCATCCTTCGACTGTTTCGGGCCGATGCTCATCATGGGGGTTATGATCATCGCTCGCTGTATGCTGTTGCAAAACAAAACCGCCATCCAGGCGATGGTAAACACGCCGAATTCGCGCAGGCCAAGGTAGCGGGCCATCAGTATTCCGGTGAGGAAATTCACGCCGCTGACCATCATCTGATCGGTGAGAGCCATGTTTATATGGCTATATCTTCGCCACAGCTCCACCGCTTTGTTTATCAGGCTTTTCATTGACGCACAATCAGCCTGTGGAAAAATTATTAGCGAGCATGGTCATTTCGATTATCCGGTTATTGAATGTTAGCGCAACCTGAATGTTTCTTGCAAGGGGGAGTGTGGAAAGCTTTTCATCGCATCTCCTCACAATAGTGACAGAATTTCTTTGGTATAAAATATTACACGAGACCGCGAGCCATTGACATCCAGGTTTTTTATTAATCTTGATGCGAGATAATACAAAAGCAGTTTGGAAAATATGGCTTCGCTAATGCCCAGATGTTTCGAATAATCGGATTTGAAATAGTAGCCCGCCAGTTTATCGCAGATATCGGCTTTCGCGTTTGATATAGCCGCCTGTTTGAAAAGAAAATGAAAAAGATCGTAAAAGGGAGGGCCTTCCGGAACCGAGTCTTCCCAGTCCAGAATAACGTAGCCACCATCTTTGGTTGAATGCATGTTCCAGGGGACAAAATCGCCATGAATCCTCACCGCCGGAATCCGTGTCTGGTCAGCTATTTTGGGAAGAATTTTCTCCAGGAGTTTTTTACTGTTTCTATCAACATTGTCTATCCTGTTCAACCTGGAAACCAAACCTTCCACCAGATCGCTTAATTTTATGTGTCTGCCTTCTCTGGCAAGTTTTGTGGCAAGCCGGAAATGCTCCCGGTCAAGCTTGTGATTGGATGATCGTCCATAAACAAATTCCTGCGCGGATATGCTTTGCTCTCTATCCAGAAAAATGAGCCGTGGGGCGAGGCCAGGCGTCTCCTCCGCCAATTGGGTCAAAGTATCCGCCTCGTTTAAAATCATTCTGGCTGAATTACCCTCTATAGGTATTTTCGCAACAATGCGCGGCTTTTGTGTGGCCGGATCAACCAGCGTGGCGACCGCTTTATGGTCAAACTCTGTCCTCACAATCACCACCGGAATCGGGGCGTGGCTTTCGCTCCATCCCAGGTGGCCCCAGCCGAGCCGGGTTGCGCCCGATGCGCCAAAAGAAATTATTTTTGGAAGAAAACCAAGCATATTGGTTCGATAGGCGGCTATCAGGGCCAGCCACATCACACGCTGTGATATGAAGTACGGGTTCCACTGGGTCAGCGCCAGCAGGCCAAGCCTGGGACTTTTGGGTATAATCCATCGCGGCCCCCGGTTGTTAGGAATCACAAGATAGCGCTCATCCGGCTCCACCTCGGCAGGGTTCCAGGTAAATTCTGTTCCGGCCGGGAACACATTTGAAAGGGCGTCTTTCAGTAAGCTTGAACTTGTCACAAATTATTGTCCGGCATGTTAAGGGGTCGGTTGTTCAGGCAACGGATTGTTTTTCTATCCGCCACTTTTGCTCCTGCGCTTCATTGTGGAGGCCACAATCCCCATAGCGAGAACAAGATAAAAATAAGCCGCGTTCGCCGGTATGTAAAAATTAAAATCGGTGATAGCGTGCAGTAAAAGAGAAATGGAACCGCCCAGCGAGGCGAAAAGAATCCCTCTAAGGAACGGTTCGTGGCACCTCGCATAGCCCGATACTATATAAAACATCACCAGCGAAATGGAGGCAAAGGCCAGGCCGAACCCGATAACCCCCTGGTCGGACAGTAGCTCTATATAATCGTTATGAGCGTGGTCGTATAACCCGTCAAGACGACGATCTTCATAAAGAGGGATTATGTATTCGAAGGAGCCGGCCCCGGTTCCAAATATTATATAGTCCTCAATAATCCCTTTCGATTGCCACCATTTTTCGATTCTCGGTTTGGATTGGTGCTCCGCCACGGAAATTCTTTCGGTCAACGAATGCACGCCAAGCCACGAGCCGGCGATTATCGCTATGAAAAGTATCGCCGGGGCGAGCTTTAGCTCCCTCGCTTTTTTCCCTCTGGTTATGAAGGCGATAAAGATCGTAATAAACAGCGCTACAAGCAGGGCGATGTTTCCCCCTCTTGATGTCGAGAGGAACATAGCGGAGAACATTACGACAATATATGCAAACATGCGGCCTTTAGCGGTCAACGCCAGCGAGAAAATATATTTTAGCCTCGCGCCAACGCTGTTGAAATGTTTAAACTCTTCTTTACCGCCGAGCCACAATCCAAGGGCCATGGGGATTACTATCTCCAGGTGACCGGCGAAGTGATTTCTGTTTATAAAAGTTCCGGTGACAGAACCTATATAGGCGTATTTTTCCATCCACCATATTTTTTCAATTCCCGAAAGGGTGTTCACCAGGCCATACACGCTTTCGCCCAGCCCCACAAACAAAATCGTCACAGCCAGGTAACGAAGCCTGTATCTGTTGTTGACAAGGACAAGGGTCAAGAAAAAAATGCCGATATACGAAGAGGATTTCAGGAATTCTTCCAGCGTGGCGCCCCTGTCTATGCTTAGCGGCTGGAGCGCCCCGGAGGTGACTCCCTCCTCGTAAAAATACAATTCAAAAGCCCCCGGGCTAAGGGATTGCAATGTTTCCACCGGAAGAGGAATAGTCTGGGAGAAAACGTATGCAAGCCATAAAACAAAAAGAAAAAGCGCAATCGCCGCTCGTCTCAATGGTCTGGGTGGATTGTACGGGTGGAAAATATATCCGATCAGCCACAACGCGACCAGAGTAAAAGTCCACAGCTCCATAATATGCCAGGCCCACGCCCTGTTGCTCCCAAGGGGGAGCGGAAGCCAGACAATCAGCGCAAGGAAGCCCAGGAACAGCCCGTGAAACCTGTATTGATCGCTGGCGAAAACAGAACCGGGAGCCGATGACCTCTTGTTATCAGTTGCGGAGCCACTGGCGGGGGCGTTTGTTGTCATATAAATATATTTCTATACACGGTAGAGTGTCGCATTCACCGGGAAATCATAACGATTAAAATATAGTGGCATACTTAAGCCTCATGGAATCCGGCATATCCTTTGGCCAAATCATCTTTTTCTTTTCTTGTTAAACCTTGCCACCGCTTCCTCCAGATGGCGTTTATCCGACTCATTGTTTATAAGAGGCCACAGGTTTTTCTCCCAGCCGGCGTGGACAGCCATTTTAGATAAATATTTGATCTGGTACGGTGTTTTCAAAACACGCTTTATGGTCTCCAGGAAAAGATCTTTTTGTTCCGGAGGCAGAAACTCCCACATAACAAAGCCGCTCCAGACCACTTTTCGCTGAACGTCAGTGGCCCAGGGGGCCATAATCATCGCCCGTTCGAAAGCGATAAATGTCTCGTCATCGAATTGCTGATCCAGGATTTTGCTGTGGGAAAGATGAGCCCAGGCATAACCCCACGAAGGGCGAAGTGTAACGGAGCGTCTGTAATTGTCGATCGCTTTTCCACGAAATTTGTGCGCCTGGGGGGTCCAGGCGGGATATCGTATCGCCCCCCATTCATACAGGTTGGCCGCTTCCAGAAAATAATCGGCGTTATACGGGTTAAGGATCAGCGCCGTGCGGGAGCTGGCCAGGGCCTGGTCGAACTCGGCGTCGTCTGTGATGCCGCGGTTTTTCTTCCACGATGTGATATAGAAGCCAGATTGCAAAGAGGATAGGGCGGCATATTCGGAAATGGCGGACCATGCGATTAATACAGCTATCAGGGCAAGAAAACCAAAAGCATATAATCTTCTGCCTAGCGAAAAGCCATCTGCCGCCAAGTTATTGACCCCTCCAAAATTACGCCCTTAATATTAGTGAAAGGCTTTTATCCCCTCAACCAGTTTACGCGGAATATCGTCGACCGCCGCTTGCGCCGCCTTGGCGCCAATCACCTCGGCGGCCACCTTCGCCGCATCCCCCAACCCGCCGGGAGGGCGGCTATCGAGCCGATGACAATCGGAGGCGATAACAGGTGTTTCGCACATTTTTAAAAGCTCGCATCCGGTGTCGAACACCGCTTTGCCAAAAAGACCGTTCAAGCTCCCGGCTGTTATCTGCAGAAGGCAACCCGCTTCCAGAAAGGGTTTGATCTTGTTTATATTGTTATGTATTTCGGCGCATCGCTCCGGATGCGCGATCAGGGGCCTTATCCCTTTTTTGGAGAGCCAGTCAACAAGGTTGATCAGCCCGCTTGTAATTCTCTGGAAAGGGAACTCCATCAAAAACACCTTGTGACCCTGCCACATACCAAGCCAGGGAAACTGGTCGGACTGAATCAGGGGGACAATATCCTGCGACACCTTCACTTCACCGGCAAGCTCCAGCTGAATGTCGATGCCTTCTCTCGCGGCCGCCAGTTTAAAATTGTCGAATACGATAGTCAACATCTCCACCGAGTTGCCATATATGTTGTCGGGATAATGAGGGGTCAGAACCTGGATATCGACTCCATCATCCGCGCACATGCGAAGTAGCTCCATCGATTCATCAATACTTCGGGAGCCATCGTCCACGGCCGGCAGTAAGTGACTGTGTGTATCTATCATACCGATCATTATATACGAACGGCCGGGTGTAAAAACAATATTTCGCCGCTGGCCGGGAGCCGGATATCACAAAATTTCAGAAGAAGCGGATTTTATAAATGTCGGGATGGGGGGGAACAGTCACGGTTCAAGATAAAAAGAGGTGCGCCTCACCTGCCCCTGTCGATTATTCTGACAAGCTTTTGCGGGTAGTTACCCTTCACCGATTTGATGTTAAGCCTGGACCTGATAATCTTCTGCGTCTTTTTGAGGTTAGCGGGCGATGGAGCCGCAAGGACGTAATAGGCGTTCTTGCCCCTGTATTTTGCGCAAACCGCAAAGATCGGCAGTTCCTCGCCAAGTAGCTCCAGGGGAACCTTGGCCTTCGTGAGGCCGGAATATCGCCCGACTATCAGCACCACGCTTTCAGCCGTGGAGGAGCGAAGCCCGGCCTCCCACACCGGGCAGGCGGCCTCGATCCCTTCGGTATTCATTTTTTCCCACCCCTCGCCTATCCATTTGCTCATATCACCGGCCGCGGTGGAGGAGCCAAAACCCCCTCCTGTCACCCGGGTGTCACCGGTTGTGGAGCTAGCGACAATTTCAACCCTTTTCCCCTGGAGCGATTTTCCGTCGGCGGCCGGCAATGTCAAGATTGCCGGTATCGGTTTGGGTTTGGCACTGCCGGAACGGGGCGTGGAAAATTTTGCGATTGGCTGTTTTTTTGCTGTCGGTTTCGCCTTTGGCTTGTTGGGTTTCATCGTCCGGGAATTTTTTTGTGCAGGCTCCGGTTTAACCGAAGGGTCGCCCTTTGCCCCTGTTTGCGGGGACCACGGTTTAGACAATGCCTCGCCTTTCGGTTCCTCGGCGGTCGATCCTATTCCTATATCCAGCGTAGGCAACGCGGAGAGAAGGCTTTTATCAGGGTTCCAGAGGAAATAGGCGATAATGGTCAAGGCCAGAGCTATCCCGCCAACGGTGGCGAGGGAGCGCCCTTTTCTTTTCCCGCGTCTCGATTTATTCGATTTTTTTGTAATGAAATCGTCCTCATCCTCATCAAATTCCGCGCCGTAATAGTCACCATAGTAATCGCCATAGTAGCCGCCGTAACTTTTGCCTCCCTTTGTATTCGCATAGCTCAGCACAACGCCCAGCGGTTTTAGCTGGGAGGAGGTCAACCGTTTCACCGCGTCCTGGGCCATGTTGTGGGTGGTCTGATCCGAGCGGATAGACAGAATACAGCAATCAACAAGCTGGCCGACAACCATCGCATCGCTAAAAAGGAGGATAGGTGGCGTATCGATGATAATCGTATCGAACGCCTTTTTAACCTGGTTAAAGGTGTTCGCCAGCCGCCTGGAGGATAAAAACTCCAGAGGATTCGGGGGTGTCGCGCCACTTGTCAGGATATAGAGGTTCTTGGAGAGTTTTAAGCGACGAATACAATCCTGAAACGTGTTCTGGCCAGATACAAGATCTGTAAGGCCCAGCCCGTTACTGTTACTGTCCAGAAATTCCGTAAGGCTGTGTTTTCGTAAATCAGCGTCTATAAGCAACGTTTTACCAAGGTTACTGTATGCGAGAGCCATGTTTGTGGCAAGGGTGCTTTTGCCCTCCGAGGGCATGGCGGAAGTGATCATGATAATCTTCGGCGGGTTGTCGATGTTTGAGAACATAACGCTTGTGCGGATATGATTCACAGACTCGGCGAAAGGGGACCTGGGATTGGCCAGCGAATGCCATTCCGGCCCGAACGCGTCATCGCCACCCTTTTTAACAGTGGGGACACTCCCCAAAACAGGAAGGGTGAGAAATCGCTCTACGTCGTCTGTATTTCTGAATGTTTTGTCCAGATGTTCCTGCACGAAAGCCAGGATAACACCAAGGAAAATACCTATAAACAAAGCCAAGCCGACGATCCTGCTCTTTTTCGGTTTGTGCGGCCGCATTGGAGGCTCGGCCCTGTCTATTATCCTGACGTTTGTGACGTTGGCGTTCTCCCCCATGTTGGTCTCTTTGAATCTTGTCAGGAACAGATCGTGCAGTTGCCTGTTGGCGGAGACTTCCCTCTCGAGCTTCGCCATCTCAAACTCTTTCCCCTTGATCCGGCGCGCGTCTTTTTCAGTCGTGTTGCTAAGTCGCCTGAGCTCCTTCTCATTGGCCACCGCCGCTTCAAAGTCCCTGCGGATACCATCCACAACCCTTTTAACCTCTTTTCTTACGGTCCGCCTCGCCTCCTTGTAATCAGATATGGCGGCGATCATCTTGGGGTGTTTTTTGCCATACCTTTTGCTAAGCTCCGAGACACGCCTTGCCATGCGCGATTCCTCTTCTTTCAGCTTTTGAATAAGCGGATGCCTCAGGACCGCCCGAATAGACTCGTAGCCACGCTCGTTTTTTACGTTTTTGATCTCCATATAACGTATTTCGGCTTCGGCGCGCCTGGTTTGGGCTTTGATGAGCTCTTCCGTTATGCTTACGAGCTTGCGGTTGATGATGCTTTTCTGGCTTTTTGTATCGACCACACCTTCCCGGGCCTGGTATCGTTGCAAGGTCTTTTCAGACTCTTCGAGTTTCGTGCGTAAAAGGGAGAGCTTCTCAGTAAGCCAGGAGGTGGCCTGCTTGGCCATCATCAGGCGCGACTCCATCCCGGTTTCTATATAGGCGGCGGCCACTGCGTTGGCGATGTCGGCCGCCAATTGAGGGTTGTAGGCTTCATAGTTTATTATCGCGATCTGGCTGTTTTTATATCCAACCACCCTCAGATTACTGGAAAAATAGGCGATAAGCCTTCTTTTTTTCTCTTCCTCTGTCGCTTCCCGTTTCTCAGGAAACCAGGACGCGGGCAGGTACTCCTCTATGAATCCTGTTTTTTTCTTTGATACAAGGTCGGCAAAACCCTCCTTCTCAGCCAGATTAAGCTTGTCTATAACCGATTCGGCGACGGAACGGCTGCGGATGATCTTGTATTGAGTCGCATAAAAATAATTTATGTTCGACCCACTCTCCATAGGAATCACGGAGACAAATTTTGGCTGTTCCGGCTCTATAAGTATGGTCACCGAAGCGCGATAGATAGGCTTCATCGAAAAAGCGGTCAGCACCCCGATGAGCGTGGCGACAAAAGCCAGGCCCAAAATGCCCCATTTGTTGCGCTTGATGGTGTACCAGTATTCGGAAAGATTTATTTCGTCTCCATCAGCATCGGAGGAATTCTGGTAAGGCTCTACATATCCCCCCGAATTTTCGTCTTTATTATATCCTGGCATAGCGCACCCTAGAAGTAGCTCTCTCCAATGGTCAAAATATCGCCAGGGCGGACCTCGATGTTTAATTCAACCGAATGAAGAGGTTTGTCAGGGAAATCTTCCCTTATCAAGGTGATTTTGCTTTTGGAAGCTCTTTCGGTGAAGCCTCCAGCCAGCGCGATAGCTTTTTGCACATTAAGGCCATCCACATATTTATATCCTCCCGGTTTATGCACTTCGCCATTCACATAAAACATCCTGTATTCCAGGATCGATACAGTGACTTTAGGTTTTTTCAGGTAGCCATCACGCAACCGGTCGACCAAATGTTTCTCCAGCATAGCCGACGAGAGCCCTTTTAGATTGATCTCACCAAGGAGAGGGAATGAAATGGAGCCGTTACCCGCCACACGCACCTCATCCAGGCTTAAATCGGGCTCTCCAAAAACAGTTATGTTTAAAAGATCGCCAGAACTGATTACATAGCTCTTTCTAGTTTCACTTTTCGGCTTATCAATTTTTGTGGTTATATCTGCGGGATCGCCGTCAGTTTTGCCAGCCGCCTTGCGCCCATCAGCTCCCAATGCAACGCCAGATAAAAGACAGAGCAGAAAAGCGAACATTGAAAAACATCTGTAGAATTTGCGCATCACCACCATCACTGCTCAGGAAAATCAAAGAAAACTATATCAGTAAACTCTACGCTATTTCATAGTGTCCATGCTTAATGATATCATAAAAGCGTTAGATTCGTAGTCAATTCCTGGATAATCGGAATCCCTGCTACGGTAAATGTATTCTATGCCAACGTCCAGCCACCTTAAAACTTCATAGTCAAACCCGGCGCCGCCATTGGTGTATCTGTCTGTCCTGTCCGAGTTGTCGATCATTTCATAGATATCGTTTTGATAGCGTAATTCCGCTTTGAAAGAGAGCCGCCTGGTAAGGTCGTGGTCGAGGGCTATGCCGGCTTCGTAGCTGTCGTAATAACTGGCGAACCGAAACGACGATTCCTTCGTGCCCCTTGCCAGGTTCAGCGTGAAGGTCGTCTGTTTTTGCGGCAGATATGTGAATTCGGACCAGGCGCTCCAGCCGCCAAAATCGGGCAGGGTCGGGTCGGCCATATTTTTCGATAGATAACCGACCTTGAATTCACCCGTGCTCTTGGCAGTGGCGTCCCAGATTATACCCACAAGATATCGCTGATCGACACTGGTCAGATTTATTGGAGCGGTTTGATTGTAATAGTCATAATTTGTATACTGGGCCTCGAAAAATGTCTGTATCTTCGCGGTGTTGTTCCAGAAAAACTGACCGATGATCCTGCTCCTGTCGCGGCTACGTGGTTGCTGGAAGTTGTTTGTATATTTTCTTCTGTACAATTCACCGGTGAGAGCCAGCTGGTATTTCATTTTTCTTCGGCCATATTTTACTTTTGCGGAATAACGATCGGCCCACCATGCGTCTGGCTCTCTGGCCTGTTCAATCCTTGTTCCGGAGGCGCCCCTAAGCTCGTGAGAGCTGGCGTAGGCCGCTTCCAGCTCAGCTTTAAGCTTTCTCGTCAGGCTCAGGTCAAGCTTTGCGTCGGCGAACTGATCTTCATAGTTTTCACTGGTTTTCTTCTGGAAGCGGTATATATCCACAAAATAACTGGCTTCAAATCTGTGTTTGCCGAATAGAGAAAAGAGGGTGACCGAGGGAGTGGCCTGGTAAATATAGTCGTCCAGGGTGTTTTTTTCGGTTCTGAAAATATTGTCGTCATATCCATACCCAAGAGTGAGGGCGGGGTACAGCCCGGGGCCGACTTTTTTATTGATCTTGGCTATGGCTGAAACCGGAAATATTAGAACGAAAGCGGCAAGAAAGAAGCAAATTACAGAGATTATTCTATATATCTTCATAAGTACCCATGCTTTTTCCGATGTGGAATATTGGATTAATAAAAGATAGCGATACTGTATAAGAACTGTATCACTATTTTTATTAATTATATGCTAAATTAGCCTAATTGTCTACTTTTTTTTAATAATTAACATCAGTTATCGGTTGTTTCATGGAATGATGCCTAAATAGCGGAAGCAGGCCGGAATGGAATGAGTCAAAAAAAAACCGCCTGACCCTGACAGGGGCAAGCGGTTAAAAGATTAATAAATTGCTTAGGATGGGCTGGTCACGCCACCACAGTTGGCGCATAAATCAGGGAAGTCAACCTCCGAGAACTGAGCCGGAGGCCTTCTGCCGGCCGCGGCGGCTGGTAGAAGCGAAGGATCGAGGCCCGCCACAATTTCCTTCTCGCAAGCGGGCGCCGTGACAATCGCCGCTGTGACAATGCTGGCGGAACGCTCGGGGTATAAAGCGATGGCGGTGGAGACGATCTCGGCGCAACCAACAACAGTGGGGCACATGAGAACTTTTTTCAATATCTGGGCGACAGCCTGCTCTGGCGTGGCCCCATCGGCGACAGCTCGCTCAAGTGTATCCGCCCCTGGCATTGGTGTGGCGGTCTCGAAAGCGAAGGCAGGACCCCCGCTAACAGCCAAAACAACCATAATAGTTAATATTTTTTTTATCATCTCTAATTCCCCTTAATTTCAATGTGCATTGAGAATTATTTTAATCGTCACCATCTTCACCTGATAACAATATACAGCAACTTTCAGGAAAAAACAAGTTATTTCTTGCTTCCAAATATCTTGTTAACCGACTCTAGCCCATAGTGTGAACCGTGACAATAGACATTTGTCCGGGCGCGTGGTAATGCGTTTAAAAACAAGATGATAAGTTGTGATTTATATGTCGGATTCTGTTATGATTCGTATCGTTTTAATCGATATGAAACCTTGCGTCCGGGATTAGAAGATAATAGTATTCCATCGATATAAAAGTGTATCGCACCAATGCAATATACACTTATTTTACGAATTTTTCCGTGAGAGGGAACAATTTATCCAAAGCATTTGTATATATTTTGTATGTATATTGCGAGCCGCCAGGGCGGATATCTCCTTTTTTGTCTATTCTTGACAAAAAAGCCCCCCTGGGATGATTCCAATCCCGCCACTCCTGGCGGCCGCAAATTATTGTGGCCTTCCTGAACAGTAAGCCTTTTAAAAATTATGCTTTCTCCACCACCATCAGGCGCTGGTGGTTTGGAAGCTCAACCATCGACACTATCGTATGCCCATCGTTTCGCAAGGATTGTGGCACATTTTTGACTGGCTGTCCATCATCGAGTATCACCTCCATCCTGGTTTTCGAGTCGGCCTCTTCCAGCGCAAGCTTCACCTTGATATAGTTGAAGGGGCATTTTACCCCTGTAAGATCGAGTTTTTGCATGGTCGCCTCGTGTGCTCGCTCTTCCTTCTCTTCCACATTCGTTTGCGCGTTAATTCTGGTGTAGGCGGCCAGGCACTCCTCCATGAAGCCTTCATGGCGCTCTATCAGGAATTCGATATCATAGGCGAGGGAGGCCAGCTTGTCTTCGACAGAGACCAGTATCGCCCGCCAGGTTTCGGCGACAAATCCACGGGTGATAACCTTGTTGTTGAAATCGCGGAAAGTCTCTTCATCGGTGATCGGCTCCAGCCCGTATGTCACCAATAGAGCCTTGGCCGACTGGACCGCCGAAACGTGGGCGCTCTTCACGGCAGACTCGGCGTCGCCCTGTTCGATCAGGTTTTGAGCTGTTATCAGGTCTCGCCTCGCGCTTTCGAAAAGCCCGTCGATAATTTCGAGGGCGGCTCCGGCGCATTCTCCGGGGCCGACATCCTCCAGATTAAACTCCGTATCGCTATCCCAGTCGAGGTACGCGTCGCGGCTGTTGTTAAAAGAGGGGAGGGTGGTGTATTTATAAAGCTCGCGGCCAAACCAGTCGCTCCCAAGCCTTTTCACAACATCGTGGACGTTTTCTCCTTCATTATGGTTCTCCTTCACAAGGCTAACCACCCGTTCCAGCGCCTCCACCGCGCGCTTGGCCGGAACCTTCACCACCGGGACGGCAAGGGCCGGGTTTGGCCCTTTCGATATTCCGCCAATATAAATCTGATAGTGTGGCACAAACCTTCCATCCACTTTTTTGGCCGACCCCTGCAGGCCGATATCGGCCGTGTGGTGCCGCGCGCAGGAATTGGGGCAACCATCCACACCGATTGTCAGGTGCGACCCGTTTATCTTGTTGTTCTCAATTAAAGGCTCCAGCCTTCTGGCAAGCCCCTTGGAATTGGTGATCCCTTCGTTGCAGGTGGTGGAGCCACTGCACGAATAGACACAGCTCCTGAAAGCGGGAGCGATTGACCTTAGGCCTATATCATTCAGCTTTTCAGAGAGGTTTGTCTCATCCTCTTTCCTGATCCCTGTAAAAAGCAAATCGCCTGTTTTTGTGGTCCTTGCGGCCACTCCATCCGTCTCGTCAAGCAGGTCGGCGATGGCCCGTAGCCTGACAGAATCGAGGTCGCCCACGGGAACCTTGACCAAAAGCGATCCCCCATCGGATATGGGTGTCAGATCAAGGTCTGAAAACCCTTTTGACGACATGTCGTCTAACGCTTCCCGCTCCTCCTTATAGAGGTCGCGAATTCTGTCGAACCCAAGCCGGTCGATCATGAATTTGATTCTGGCGCGGTTACGGTTGATCCTGGCGCCGTGCCTGTTGAAAACGTTGAGGACGGCGAAAATGGTGATATGAATCTTGTCAAAAGGGACAAAATCCTCCAGAGTTCTGGCGAGCTTCGGGGCGCCCCCCTGGCCGCCGCCGATGAGGACTTTAAACCCTTTTTCACCCTTTTCGTTCAGCCGGGCGATGGCGCCGATATCTTCGGTGAAGCCGCCGCCGCAATCGAGATCGCATCCGGAAAAGGTGATTTTAAATTTTCGGGGCAACCCTCTTGATATCGATTTTTCTATGAACCAGCCAGAGACCGCCTGGGCCACAGGCCGGACGTTGAAAACTTCTTCCTTGCATAGCGCCGCAAGGTCGCACACCGTGATGTTGCGAATAGTGTTTCCCCCGGCTCCGCGGGTGGTGATCCCGGCGTCCGCCAAAAGATCGAGGGCGTCGGCCAGATCTTCTTCGGTTACGTCGTAGAGCTGTATGTCCTGCCTGGTGGTGATGTGAGCCGGATGGCCGGAATATCTCTCTACGAAATCGGCCAGTTTATGAAAGGCGCCCGGGGGGATGGCCCCCGACGGGAGCTTGGTGCGTATCATAAACCTGCCAGCCTGGCGCTGTGAATATAATCCAAGGCTCAGGCGGACGGTTTTAAATTCATCTCCTGAAATTTCCCCCCCCTGATAACGCTTCAGTTGCGTCCTGAAATCTGTATCGATAGAGGTGGGCGCCGCAATTTCTTTTGTATCGCTCATTTTGTATACCTTCCTGCTTAAAACTATTAAACGTTTTCCGCCAATTCCCAGTTTTTCAGAGGGCGCGTGTGGATTCCGCATTCACCGCCGCACTTGGAGGTGTTGAGCCACCGTCCGGCTCGCTCGTTTTCGCCTGTGCTGATATGCGTGCAGGGGGAGCAACCGAGCGAACGGTATCCCTGCGCATACAGGGGGCTGGTCTTCACCTGGTTTAGCGCCAGATATTGCCACACTTCCCTCTCTTTCAGCGGGAGGATGGGGTTTAGCTTCAGCAAATCCTTGTCACGCTCTTCAATCTCTTTAAAATCTGTTCTGGTTCTCCCTTCGGTGCATCTCAGCCCTGTGATCCAGAGGTCGACCCCCATCTCTTCCACCGCCTGCCTTGTCGGGTCCACTTTTAATATCTGGCAACATGCGTCGGGGTCGGTTTCATACAGGTTTCCCACGTCGGTGTCGGACTTGTAGATTTTTAGCGCGGGATATTCCTTAACCAGGTCGAGCATGTAATCTTTTGTCTCTTGCGGTTTGAATTTGGTGGTGACGATAAATCCGCGGGCGTCCGGGTTGACCTTGGTCGCCAGATCCCAGACCACCATGGAATCTTTCCCAAGGCTGTTGGCGACAACAGCTTTATCGCCATACTCTTCGAATGCCCATTCCAGAAGTTTTTTGGCGCGGTCGATTTTTTCCGCAAAGTTATAGTCGTCCACGATCGACTTTATATCCGCATTTTTAATTTCATCCACAAAAGCTGACATCGGTCATAAACCTCCAAGTTGATTTTGCACAATTCCTATAGAAACGATATGAATTATGGAAATTATATAAAAACTGGGAATTATGTCAACAAAAAATTCAATAAATGAGTTAATAGCACTAAAAACAACTGGCTAGACAATAGCCGTTGACTTTTCCATTTTATATGATACTATTCTCATAGGAATTAAGGAAATTAGCTATGAGATTTTCCGCCAAGTTTGAATATGCCCTTCTGGCTCTTTTATATCTGAAATGCGAGCCTGACGAGGAGCCGGTTTCGGGGCGGGTTTTGTCTGAAAAGCTCTCCTTGCCATACCGGTTTCTGGAGCAGATCCTGTCTGACCTGAAAAAGTCTGGCCTTGTGCGGTCTGTTCGAGGATATAAGGGGGGCTATCAGTTCAATCGCGACCCGGACACAGTCTCTATCTTCGATATATACGAAGTGACCGAAGGGAAGATGGAGCCGTGGGATTGTTCCAGCCAGGGTGAAGAGCTTCGGTGCGGCTCCGATTATAACCAGTGCGTGATAAACCAGTTTTACGCCGATTTTAAAAAGACTTTTCGCGACCTGATGAAAAGCTATACCCTGGGGAGGCTGTGCCGCCAGACCCAGTCGATCAAAGCCGGGGCCGACCCACATGCCTCATCCGAACAGGTAGTCAAAAATATCAAAACAACCGTTCTGGATATCACCAAAGGGTTGAAGGCGCAGTAGCGCGCTATCCTTGTTTCTAATCTTTTTCATCAGCGCGTATCAGGATTTGGTATGGACAATTCCAATTATATTACAGGGACAGGGCTGTAGCCCACGGACTTATAAAAGGAACAAACCTGAAAAGCGCTAATACATAGCATAAAGAATGGGTTGATTATACCGGAATGAACAAAAATGCTACAAACAATTGACGCCGTTTTATTAATGATATGATGATTCAAAATAGCAAAGGAGGGCGCTGGATACGTAGCCCTATGGATGGCATTTAACTTGGTTTGTGAAGACTGTATAAGCAAATGAAAATAGTCGGAATTGATCTGGCATGGCAAAGCGAGGTAAATACCACCGCTCTGGCCATAGGTGAAT
>UOGE01000062.1_pt1 | contig 34503 bp, 31 predicted proteins | sample 1989811 | NCBI WGS metagenome assembly UOGE01 (sample SAMEA4712198, study PRJEB27164) | hydrothermal vent metagenome | biome: marine basaltic hydrothermal vent biome; feature: marine hydrothermal vent; material: mineral | place: Pacific Ocean | collected 2011-06-14/2011-07-23 | depth 1691 m | reverse complement strand
ATGGACCATAAGGAGATGAAGGGTATGGACCATAAGGAGATGAAAGGTATGGACCATAAGGATATGAGCGGTATGGACCATAAGGATATGAAAGGTATGGACCATAAGGAGATGAAGGGTATGGACCATAAGGATATGAAAGGTATGGACCATAAGGAGATGAAGGGTATGGACCATAAAGATATGAAAGGTATGGAGAACAAGCAATGATCGCTTCGATAATTCATTGGTCACTCACCAATCGTTTTCTGGTGCTGATAGCCACAGCGTTTATTTTTCTTGGTGGTCTGTGGGCGATTAAAAACACCCCTCTTGACGCGATACCTGATCTGTCTGACGTTCAGGTTATTGTCTTTACCGATTATCCCGGGCAGTCTCCGCAAGTGGTTGAGGATCAGGTCACCTATCCTCTGACAACCGCCATGCTATCCGTGCCTGGCACAACAGTTGTGCGCGGCTACTCTTTCTTCGGCTTTTCGTTTGTCTATATAATCTTTGAAGACGGAATAGACATGTACTGGGCCAGGAGCCGCGTGCTGGAATATTTGAATTATGTCGCGGGACGGTTACCCTCTGGTGTGACCCCCACACTTGGCCCGGACGCCACAGGCGTTGGCTGGATATATGAATATGCGCTGGTGGACAGAACTGGACAACACGATCTCTCTCAATTGCGATCAATCCAGGACTGGTATCTGCGTTATCCGCTCCAGACTGTGAAAGGCGTATCTGAAGTCGCCAGTATTGGAGGTTACGTAAAGCAGTATCAGGTCGAAGTCGACCCGGACGCGTTGCTCGCCTACAATATTCCCCTGTCCAAAGTGAAATATGCGATCCAACGATCTAACAATGACGTTGGCGGAAGATTGATTGAAATGGGCGAGACCGAATATATGGTGAGCGGCCGGGGTTACATAAAATCTGTAAAAGACCTGGAAATCACACCTATCGGCGTGGATAAAAAAAGCGGTACACCGATATTCCTTAAGGATGTGGCCAATATTCAGCTCGGACCGGAGCTTAGGCGCGGTATTGTGGAGCTCAACGGCATAGGCGAGGTTGCCGGTGGTGTTGTGATTATGCGATTTGGTGAAAACGCGATGGCGACAATTGAAGGGGTTCGGGAGAAGCTTGACGAACTTAAGGAAGGTCTTCCCGATGGTGTTGAAATAATTCCCGTTTACGACCGTGGCGACCTGATCGAAAGAGCCGTGGACAACCTTAAGGAAAAACTTATTGAGGAGTCAATTGTTGTTTCGGTTATCTGCCTTCTTTTCCTGTTGCATGTCAGGTCGGCGCTCGTTGCCATTTTAACGCTTCCTCTTGGCATCATGATGGCGTTTATGGTAATGAACTGGCAAGGGATTAACGCGAACATAATGTCGCTTGGAGGCATCGCCATAGCCATCGGGGCGATGATAGATGGCGCCATCGTCATGATCGAGAACGCGCATAAACATTTGGAAGAGGCGGAAGAAGCGAAAAAGGCCCCGTTGACGATTGATGAACGATGGACAGCCATTGGCGACGCATCAAAGGAGGTGGGGCCGGCCCTTTTCTTCAGTCTCCTCATAATCACTGTGTCATTTGTGCCGGTTTTCACACTTCAGGCGCAGGAAGGCCGTCTCTTTTCGCCACTGGCATTCACAAAAACCTATGCCATGGCCTCTGCGGCGATTTTGGCGGTGACCCTTGTGCCGGTATTCATGGGCTATTTTATTCGGGGGAAAATCCCCAAAGAGGCTTCCAGCCCGGTGAACAGATTCCTGCACTGGGTCCATTCTCCGTCGCTCATGGTTGCAATGCGATATCGCAAAACCACCATTTTCGCTTCGCTCCTTTTATTGGTGGTTGGGGTGTACCCGCTGATGCATATCGGGTCGGAGTTTATGCCGCCTCTGGATGAAGGGGATATTCTTTATATGCCCACGACATATCCGGGTATTTCCATCACCAAGGCAAAGGAACTGATGCAACAGACCGATCGAATCCTTGTTTCATTTCCCGAAGTGCACCATGTGTTCGGGAAAGTGGGAAGGGCGGAGACCGCCACCGACCCTGCTCCACTTTCAATGATGGAAACAACGATCAGGCTTAAAACCAAAGATAAATGGCCTGATCCCTCGAAAACGACCCAGGAACTGATGAGCGAGATGGATGCGGCGATAAAATTTCCTGGAGTGGCCAACGCCTGGACAATGCCGATCAAGACACGTATTGACATGCTTTCCACCGGTATCAAGACCCCTATCGGCATAAAGGTGGCCGGCCCCGATTTAGGTGTCCTCGAAAAAATCGCGGGTGATATTGAACAGGCGGTGAAAATGCTACCCGACACACTCTCCGCATTCGGAGACAAGACGGCAGGCGGCTATTATGTCGATTTCGACATTAGCAGAGAAAGAGCGGCCCGATACGGACTGACGATTGGTGACGTGCAGGATGTTATCTCAACCGCCATTGGTGGCATGAATATCACCGAAACGGTGGAAGGATTGGAGCGGTACCCGATTAACCTGCGATACCAGAGGGGATTACGGGATAACCTTCATGATTTGAAACGGGTGCTTATCCCCACGCCTACAGGCGCCCAGGTTCCGTTGTCGATGGTGGCTAAACTGGTAATGCGAAGAGGGCCGCCAAGCATCAAAACTGAGGATGCGCGCCCTAACGCCTGGATATACGTCGATATTACATCCACAGATATTGGAGGCTATGTTAAACGGGCCAAAGAAATCCTTAAAGAGAAGGTTGATATTCCGGCTGGTTATACAATTGGTTGGTCGGGACAGTTTGAATATATGGAACGGGCGGCCCAAAGGCTTCGCATTGTGGTGCCTGTAACGCTGGTTATTATTTTCCTGCTACTCTATTTTAACTTTGGCACTATCATAGAACCGTTCATCGTGATGCTCTCGATACCGTTTGCTCTTGTGGGCGGGTTCTGGCTGGTCTATGTGCTCGGGTTCAACCTTTCGGTGGCTGTGGGTGTCGGGTTTATAGCATTAGCTGGTGTTTCAGCCGAAATTGGTGTGCTTGTGCTTACTTTTATCGACCATAAGGTTGCAGACCATAGAAAGCAGGCGGGCGGGAAACTGACCACTGAGGAAATCCTGGAGTCTGTGCATCTTGGAGCTTCCCTGAGAGTGCGCCCAATCGCCATGACAGCGGTTGCGATTATCGCAGGGCTTTTACCAATAATGTGGGGGAGCGGAACAGGTTCCGGAGTCATGCAACGCATCGCGGCGCCGATGGTTGGAGGAATGGTCACAGCCACGATACTGTGTCTGCTTGTTTTACCGGTGATTTACTCAACGGTTCTGGTATGGCAGGAAAATCACAGGAAATAGGCGGCATGGGGTAAACATGCCGATGGAGAGGGATGGCTATACGGAAGACCTTACCACTTCCAGCGGGTCGATAACGTCTGTCACGCGGATACCGAACCGCTCGTTGACAACAACCACTTCGCCCCTGGCGGTTACAAGACCGTTTATATAAATCTCCATCGGCTCGCCCACGAGCTTGTGTAGCTCCACCACAGAACCGACCTGTAACGCGACCACATCTTTTACCGTTATGTTGGCGCGCCCAAGCTCCACGGAGATAGAAAGAGGGATATCGAGAAAATGATCGAGCTCGGAAATCGCCTCGGATAGTTTCTGCGATCCGGCCGATTCATTCTCCTTCTTAGCTCCCGGCTTTGTTTTTTCTTCTGCCATTGCATAGTCTCAGGTTATTAATAAACGGGACATTAATTTGTGCTAATTATACTATAATTTCACGCGAAAACCAACTTTCTTGTGGGATAACATCTATTTCGTTAGACAAGAAGCCCATTCATTTTATCCGATCAGTTACCCTTTGCCAGGGTCGAATCTTCCAGGCTGTACATAGCCGGGCTTGTGTGAATAACCCCGAAAACACGATAACGCTCAATTTTTAAGCTATTTCCACCGATAAGTAGTCAGAGATAGTGTAATTGTAAAATTTTACATTTTTAAAACGCTGGAAACCACGTTTCCAGTTTTGCGGGAACGGCCCCCGGAGGCTTCGTCCCAAAAGGCCGGGTGTGGCTTGACAAGCATAATAAATTGATATATAAAATGTTATAAGTGTAAGAAGATATTACGGCAAGGAAAAAACCATGGTCGAAGCTGTCGGATTACAACAGGTGCTACAACTAAGTAGCATGGCTTCAAGAGCGCAAATGGCCCAACAAGGCCAGGGGGCGGAGCTGGCTCGCTCTTTTGACAAGGACCTCCAGAAACTCGCTGACCGCGAAGGGGATAAAGCGCATGAAGTTGAGCCTACTCCTGAAGAGGTCAAAACCAAAGAAGAGGGAAGCGGCGGACGCAAACCGAGGGCGTATATCCGCCAGCCCAGGCCCGATCTTGAGGAGGAAAGTAAAGATGATTCCGATCTTCTGTCTGAATCAGGGCAGGGCAATATCATTAATGTAGTGGCGTAACGCCCCCATCCTTAAAGACGTTTTTCCATATGAATGGCTGGATAGTTTTCCAACTCCTTGTCGATGTGGCTCTTTTTGCCATAATTGTGCTTTATATAATGCGATCGGGCCAACAGCACAAAATCGAGATGGAAGACCTCCTCAATCGACGAAACGACCCTGCCCCCCAGGTTGAACCTGACCAGATGGAAAAACTTCTGGACGAGCTTGCAAGGCTTGTGGTGCGGGCGGAGAAGGTGGCCGTGCGGATTGAAAAGGGCGCGGGCGGCGCCACAACCTCCGAAGATGCAAAAAATAATCAGGCGGGGGGGGGTAAAATTGACGCCGGTAAAAAGCGTGAGCACAGCAAGCCTGCCGCAAAAACATCCTCAACAAATCAATCGAACGAAAAGCAATACGGCAAAGCGGCGAAACTGATTAAAAAAGGGATGACCGACGAAGATATCGGGCGGATAGTCGGCCTGCCTGAGCATGAAATCGGCCTGATCCGCCGTATGGATATTTAGCCACCATCATGTTTATCGGCCAGATACCTCCCGGAATCCTGGAGAGCATCCTGAAGATGATGCCGGGCAAGGATGGCGAGTCAGAATCTCTTTTTCAAAAAGGGGAGATGGTGGAGGGGAAGGTGTTGAAAACCATCGCGGTTGACAAGGCTCTTGTGCGTGTGGGGGGTGTCGATTTGCTGGCGACAACCAAAACAAAACTTGTGGCCGGCCAGAATATTGTGGGCACGGTGGAAAAGTTAAGCCCGAACCTCACCATCAGCCTCCTGCAAGGGGCCAGCGGCAAAGAGGAAAAAGTGGCCCAGCTTATGCGCCTGCTTGTTCCATCCAAAGCCCCGCTTGGCGACGCGCTCGCTGGCGCGCTTTCCGTGGCGGAAAGTGTGGATTACTCCCCTAAAGCCAAAGAAGTTATGAACCAGTTAAAAAACGTTGTGATAAAAATCGCGCAGGCCGATTTGGGCGCGCTCACACCGAAACAGGCGAAAGATGTGGTGGCGAAATCTGGTCTTTTTCTGGAATCGACCATGAAAGAGGGGGCGCTGTTAAAACTGGCTGGCGGGAAGATAAGCGCCATTTTATCGGGCGACCTTAAGGCGGCTTTGGGCAGGGCGCTTGTGACTATTGAAGAAGAAATCATGAGACTTGCGAAAAACGTGGAAAAAAAGCTGGGCGATATGCCTGTTGGAAAAACCGGAGATGGAAAAGAGGCGCCATCAAGAGAACCCCGGATGGTGAAAACGGCTCAACCGGACGCAAATTTAATATCGATCAAGGCCAGGCCAAAACCGTCGCAGATAAGAAATCTGGAACCAGACCTTGTGGAGATAACAAAGCTTCGCGAATCGGCCAAGGAGTTAAAAAACGCAATTAATAATATAGAGCTGAACCAGCTTATAAATTCCTCCGCCAAAAAGGAGGGTCAGGCAGTCCAGTCGAACTACAATCTGTACCAGATTCCATTTTTTCAGGGAGACTCTCTCGATACCGCCAGGGTATATCTTCGCCCCGGGGGAGATAAAGAGGGTTCCGGCAAAAAAGATAATCCGGAGAAGGGCTCTATCGTGTTTATGCTGAACATGACAAAGCTTGGGCCGGTTCGTGTCGACGTGAATGTCGATTCCAGAAACGTGACGGGGTCTGTGTTCGTGTTGAACGATTCGGTGGTGGCGCATGTAAACAATAATCTGAAGGCGCTGCTTGCCCCCCTTGAGGCGGCTGGATATACGGCGCGGTTTGAAGTGTCGTCCGCCAAAAAGGAGTTTGTTACCCAGGAGCTTGAAAACATGGCGACCGTTGTCGAACGCGGACTGATAAACATCAAGGCTTGAAGTTGAAGTATGGCTAAGGAAAAGAAAAAGGGGCGAAAAAAGGCGGTCGCCCTGAAATATAAAAGGCTGGAGCAGGCGGCCCCGTCGGTGGTGGCCAAAGGTGGCGGACAGGTGGCGGAGAGGATAATAAAAATCGCCCGTGAAAACGGCATACCGATAAAGGAAGACCCCGACCTGCTGGAAACCTTGTCGCGGCTCGACATCAACCAGCAAATTCCACCGGAGCAGTATCACATCATAGCGGAAGTCCTGGCGTGGGTTTATAAGGTCAACCAGAGCTATGGGAAGAGTTGATCGGCTTCTTAAAAAAACATTCGGAGGGGGCAGTCAAGAGAAATGGTATTCCAGCCTATCACCCCACAGGCTCATAAATCATATTCCGTCTTTGCGGTGTCATCCCCGTTTCTTCTATGGCCTTGCGAATATCTTTTTCTGACATGCGAAAAGACACACCAGCCGCCTGGACGACGTTCTCCTCGATCATTGTGGAGCCCATATCGTTGGCGCCGAAAAAGAGGGCCATCTGCGCCACCTTCGGCCCCTGGGTCACCCACGACGCCTGGATGTTATCTATGTTGTCGAGATATAACCGGGACACGGCTAAAGTTTTCAGATACTCGAACCCGCCAGCGGGCGAGACATAATCCATCTTTGTGTTTTCCGGCTGAAAAGGCCATGGTATGAATGCGGTGAATCCATCGGTTTCGTCTTGCAGGTTCCGGATCCTTTTCAGGCTCTCCACCCTTTCGGCCAAAGTCTCTTCATGGCCAAACATCATCGTGGCTGTCGTCCGCATTCCCTGCTGGTGCGCAGTCCGCATCACGTCTATCCACGCGCTCGCGGAACATTTTTGCGGAGCGATGAGGCTTCGCACCCTGTCTGATAAAATTTCGGCTCCGCCGCCGGGGATGGAATTGAGCCCGGCTTTCTTTAATCTTCCGATGGTTTCCGCCACGGTGATTTTTGAAAGGCCGGATATGTGAATAATCTCAGGTGGTGAAAACCCATGCACATGGATATCGAACCTCGATTTTATCTGGCCGATCATATGTTCATACCACTCTATGGTATGGGAGGGGTGGTGCCCTCCTTGCAAAAGGATTTGCCGCCCGCCCAGCTTTATGGTCTCTTCGATCTTTTGCGCGATCTCGCCGCCACCAAGTGTATACCCCTCTTCGTCGCCTGCGGCTTTATAAAACGCGCAGAACCTGCAACGGGTGACACACAGGTTGCTGTAGTTTATGTTCCTGTCGATAATATAGGTGACAACCGGTTCCGGCTTTATCGCCATCCGCTTCTGATGGGCCGCCTGCCCCAGCGCGAGAAGGTCGCTTGATTTTAAAAGAGAGAGGGCGTCATCGTCATCAAGCCTTTCCCCCTTTGCGTAGCCATTTAATATTTTTTCAATATCATGGCTCATGATTTCTTGTGGTCGGGCTTGCCGTCGGTTTCATCTCTTTTCGTAAGGTCAAGAAGCTCCACCGACAACACTTTTTGCGGCGTCGTGTCGAGGACCGTCATGAGGTATGGCCCCACCGCCACCTTTTCCCGCTTGGCGGCGATACGTTCCAGCACATCGGCCAAAAAGCCGCTCAACGTTTCATAGTCTCCTTTAGGGAGCGCAAGGCCAAGCTCGTCGTTTATGCTGTCTATCTCCATCATTGCGTCGATGACATACCTCCCCTCCCCCCGTTTCTCATACAGCTTGATGGGATTATCGTATTCATCTTCTATCTCGCCCACGATCTCTTCCACCAGATCCTCCACCGTCACAATCCCGGTGGCGGCGCCATATTCATCCACCACTACCGCCATATGGGTATCCTTTTCGCGCATCTCCCTGAGCAACACAGCGTTTCTTTTGGTCATTGGTATGAAAAAAGGTTGCTTCATTAATTTGTCCACGGTCATATTATGGTCATGTTGCCTTAAGATATCAAAGGCGCTGATAATACCGACGATGTTAATAATTCTTTCTTTAAACACAATAAGGCGCGAAACGCCGGTCTCCGCTATTCTCACCTTCGCCTCGGCCAGGGTTGCTACGGTGGAAACGGCGACAAGGTTGATAAGAGGTTGCATCGCCTCTTCCACCATTGTTTTCTTGAATTCAAAAATACGGCTGATCATCTTTTTTTCGTCCTGGTCGAGGTCCAGTTTCTCTTCGCTGATTTTTGTGAGCCGTAAAATCTCATCCCTTGTGACAAGTGGGGATGGCGCCTCGTCCCGCCTTAAAACAATTTTTAGCAGAAGCCTTGAAAAAGCCGAAGTTATCCAGAGAATTGGTGAAAAGAGACTTTGAAAAAAAACAAGTGGCCGGGCGATATACGGGATGGCGCTTACAAGGTAGTGACGCGCCACCATCTTTGGCACTATCTCGCCCAGCACCAGAGTCGTCGGCCCCATGATAAGGAAGGAATAAAGGTCGGCCCCTTTTCCATATATGTGAGCCATAAACGCGGTCATGATCGAAGCGGCGGCAAAAACGCAAATGTTTGTGCCGATAGATGTGGTTCCGAAAATCTTGTCCGGTTTTATTAAAAGCTGTTGCACTGTCGCGGCCCCTGCATGGCCCGATTCCGCCATGTGCCGAAGCTTGATCCTGTTATATGAAATCAGCGCGAATTCACTGGCGGAGAAAAAACCTTCCATCATCAGCAGTAGTAACACTATCGACAAAGTCAGAGCGGGATCCATTTAATTGGCCTTTCCTTTTTTGCTTTGCCTGCTGTTGGCTATTTTCAACTTAAGCTCGGTGATGCGGCTTCCCTTCAGTCCATCCACCGTGATTATGAACCCGTCGGTTTCAATAGACTGGCCCCATTCGGGGGCCGCGCCAAAAAGGTGGAACACATATCCTCCTATTGTCTCAATTTCATCATGGTGAATGTCTGTGTCGAAGCGTTTGTTAAAATCTTCAATTGTAAAAGAGGCTGGAAGACGAAAAGTGTCCTGGTTTATCTTTCTGGGTTCGTTTTCATTATCGGGATCGATTTCGCCCACAAGCTCCGCTATAACGTCGTCAAGGGTCACCACCCCCTGAACGCTTCCATATTCGTCCATGGCGATGGCCATGTGCGTTTTCCTTTTTTTAAAACCACGAAGCAGATCGTTTATCATCATCGTTTCCGGCACGATAAATGGCTCCCTCACGAGGCTTTCAAGCGTAACGTCGGCGGGTGGCGGATAGGGTAGCCTTAGAAGGTCCTTTTTAAACAGCGTACCTGTTATGTTGTCTATATTTTCCTTATACACAGGCGCCCTGGCGAAAGGAGATTCCACCAGCTTGTCCCATGCCTTTTTAAGCGGCGCCTTCGCTTCTATCGCCAGCATATCGGCCCGTGGTGTCATCACATGGGATATGGTGATGTCCCCCAGCTCGAAAACGCCGTGAATCATCTCCTTCTCCTCCTCGTCAAGCACCCCCTCATCGGCCCCCTTCACCATGATCGACTTTAATTCCTCCTCCGAGAAAACAGCCGACTGAGAGCCGGAAGACGCCCCGAATAACCTGGCCAGGTTTCTGGAGAGCCACGTCACCACCCGTTCCACCGGATAGATGAGCCACATAAAAAAGGTGAGGGGAAAGGCGGCGATCGTCGCCCATTTTTCGTTGTGATAGTGCGCCAGGGTCTTGGGCGAAATTTCGCCAAATATAAGAAGCGCAAAAGTGCCTGCCCCAATGGCGATGGCCAAACCCTTGTGCCCAAACGCTTCAAGCGCTATGACGGTGGAGACGGCCGATATGGCGACGTTAACGAGCTCGTTGCCGATATATATGCTCACTAAAAGCCGCTCAGGGTTTTCCAATAGCTCCGCCGCCTTTGCCTGGGCGCGGCCACCCGCCTCTTTAAGTTGCTCAAGTTGCATGCGGCTCAGGGAGAAGAAAGCCACCTCGCTTCCAGAGAAAAACGCCGAAACAGCCAACAGAAAGATAAGCAAAGCCCAACGTATGAGATATGATATTTCCATCTTTTACAACAGCGTGCGTGGCTCATCCCTTCCTGATGACATAAAATGGATATCCATTAGTTTTCTTCGGAATAGTCGCGCAGTTCGATGGCGCTGACCTTGCCGAATTCAGACAGCGACCGCTCGAACCCGTCAGGGTCCCCCACCACAACTATCTTGAGCCCATCCGGGTGTAAATATTCGTTCGCCACCCTTCTCACATCTTCGATGGTGGTCTCCATCACCTTATCCCGATACGTCTCCAGATAATTTTCCGGATAGTCATAATAATCCATCTTCATCCATTCACCCAGAATTCGGGTCGACCTGTCGAAAATAAATACGAACGAGTTCACAATCGAGTTTTTTGCCAGGTTCAGCTCCGCTTTGGTCACATCTTCGGACTGGATTCTTTTAACCTCATCAATGAATATCTCTATCACCTCGGCTGTGGAGGATGTCTTTGTCTCCGCCCCCAGAAGAAACCGACCCATCTCCCACCTGCCGCCGATATAATATGACCAGACAGAATAGGCCAACCCGCGATCTGTCCGCACTTTCTTGACAATCCTGGATGAAAACCCGCCCCCACCCAGAATTTCGTCCATCACCCGAAGCTTGAAATAGTCGGGGTCGGTTCGTCGCACGGCAAGATGCCCGGCGCGAATCACCGATTGCCGCAGTTTTTTTGAAGCGATATATACGCCTCCATCGTACGATTCTTTCACATGCCGGACAGGCGGATATGCAGTCGCCCCACCGGACCAGGTGGCAAACACCTTTTCAAGCTCGGCAATGATCGTCTCTTCATTGTAATCGCCCGTAATGCCCAGCATAACGTTTGATGGAACGAAGTATTTTTTATGAAAGGCTATAACGTCATCGCGGGTGATGGAGCCGACGCTTTCCAACGTGGCTTTTCTTCCATAGGAAGAGCCAGCATACAAAAGCTCTCCAAGCTCTCTTAACGCCACGCTTGTGGGGGAATCGTTTTCCCTGCGGATGGAATCGAGCATTCTGGCCTTTGCAAGCTCAAACCTCTCCTCGTTAAAAGCCGGGTTACGAAGGACATCGGCGAATATTTCCAGCCCCAGCTTAAAATCTTTCGAAAGGGCCGACAGCGAAGCGGAGCCAGACTCCCCCCCGATACCTGTTTCAACCGAAGCGGCTATGGTTTCCAGGGTCTCATCGAGGTCGTCGGGTGTTCTTGTTTTTGTGCCACCGGCTCTTATCACCTGGCCGGTCAATGCGGCCAGGCCGGTTTTATCAGCCGGCTCCCAGATGGAGCCCACCTTTATCATGGCGGACATATGTATCAGGGGAAGCTCATGGTCGGGCAGAAGATGAACAACAATGCCGTTACCAAGGGTGACGCGCTTGGTCTTCGGGATGTGGGTTATCATTTCCTTGAACTTCAGGTCGGCAATCCTGGGGCGCTCCGCCTTCGCCCCCACGCATGAGGAGAGGCTGGCCACCATAGCGACAGTCAGGGTTAAACCGAGGGCTATCTTGATGATTTTCATTTCTTTTTCGGAACCAGCGTGGCGACGGTCAGATTGTCTTTTGTAAAATATTTCCGGGCAACCCTCTGGATGTCTTCGGCTGTCACCTCTCTTATTTTTTCCCTGTCCGAGGTTATCTGGCGCCAGTCTCCCCGGATGATGGCGTAATGGGCTAACAGCCTGGCCATACCATAGTGCGATTCGAGGTCGCGGATAAAATCGGCCTCGATATTGTTGATCACTTTTTCAAGGTCTTTACTTTCCACAGGTGCATTTTTTAATCTCTCAAGCTCATCCCACACAGCTTTTTCGACATCCTGCGTTGTGTGGGGCGGCATCGGCTCGCCCGAAACCACAAACAGGTTTGGATATCTGCTTCCTGGCGCTGTCCAGCTTCCCACGCTCACGGCCACCCTTTTGTTGCGCACGATTTCTTTTTCAAACCTGCCGGTGCGCCCCGATGAAAGGATGAAATCTATCACATCGAAAACATAATCGTCAGGGTGGGGGGAGGTCGGCTTGTGAAAGCCCATCATAAATGTGGGGCTTGCGTCAAACTCGACGGTTGTTCTCCGGTCTCCCCCTTGTGGCGGCTCCTCGGTCACTATTCGTTCCGGCAGAGGCGCCGCAGGGATATCGCCAAAATATTTTGTGATGACCCTTTTAACTTCTTCAAATTTCACATCCCCGACAATGGCGATGACGGCGTTGTTGGGGACATACCAGGTTTTAAGAAATTTCTCCACCTCGACATAGGGGAGAAGAGCAATGTCCGACTCCCATCCGATAATCGGCCTTCCATAAGGATGGGCGATAAAAGCGGTGGCCAGAAACCTCTCGTAAAGTTTCCCGGCGGCCCTGTTTTCATAGCTTCTGCGCCGCTCTTCCATCACCACGTCCCGCTCCGCATAATATTCGCGAAGGACAGGGTCTCTCATCCGGTCGCTTTCGATCAGCGCCCACAGCTCCAGCTTGTTGGCCGGGAGGCGGATGATATATGTTGTCGTATCCTTGCTTGTGCCGGCGTTGAACCCGACACCCCCCTGGGAGGAATATATTTCGGAGTACCCCTCGGAAACCACATATTTTTTGTGCCGGGCCTGGGCCTTTTTAAGTTCCGATGAAAGCTTCTCTATCTTCGCTTTGTCGGAGCCATCTCTTTTGGCTTTGTCGAGACGGGCCCCAAGCTTTAGAATCTTGTCAAAAAGTGGTTTTTCTTTTTCCCAGTCGAGTGAGCCAATGGTTCTGGTGCCTTTGAAGAGCATATGTTCCAGCATATGAGCCGCGCCGGTGAGCCCGTCTTTTTCTTCCACAGAGCCAACCTTGAACGCCATGTGCGCCGCGAAAATGGGGGCCATCCGCCTTTCCAGCACCAGCGTCCTCAGCCCGTTATCGAGCGTAAATTCTTTTACACGCTTTTCAAGCTCGAACCCGGAGCCTGTAGATGGAAATATGGCAAGGAGAATAAACAGAGACAGGATTGAAAAGATACGCAGGCTTGCCGAACGCCTGCTTTCTCCCGATGATTCGTCCATTCGGGTTAAGTCTGATTACCTCCAACAGTTAATATGTGAGTTAACTATAATTGAGATGCGGCCGCCGTGTCAACCACAACTCAAGCATTAATCTTGCCTTGAAAAGGTTTTCCGGAAGGTTAAAAATATGCCTGGCGCAGGCGCCCTCAGGGCGTCCCTCTAGCCTGGGTTATGGTAAAGGTCGTCCCTTTGCCAATGTGCGACTCAACGCCGATTTTCCATCCGTGATCTTCCACGATTTTTTTCACTATCGCCATCCCCAGGCCGGTTCCCCTCTTTTTGCCATGGGTAAATAGCGGCTCCCATATTTTTTCGATATGCCAGTTCTCTATCCCCACCCCCGTATCGCCTATTTCAATCACCACCCGGCCCCCTTTTACTGACGCCGATATCGTCAACTCGCCCCCCTCGGGCATCGCTTCCACACCGTTACTAACAAGGTTTAACAAAGCCCTTTTAAAGCGGCGGCGATCGACCTCTATCTCTATCGATTCATCGGAGGAGAGGTTAACCCTCACGTTATCGGGCGTCCCAGACTTTGTCTCCTCCAGCACAGATCGAAGCAATCCGGAAAGATTCACCCCTTTTTTATAGAGCCTCGATTCACCCGTTTTCACAAATTCGAAAATGTCTTCTATCAGCCCGTAAATATTCTCTCCGGAGCCTTTCACCATTTCGGAAACTTTTTTTACAAGCCTGGGGTTGAGCTCCCGGCTTTTTAACAGGTCGGCGCTTATGTTAAGCGTGTGAATATCGTTCCTGATATCGTGCAAAATGGAAGAGGCCATCTGCCCCACCACCGACAGTTTCTCGGCGCGCATCAATTCATCCCGAAGCCGTTTGGTCTCCATGGCGGCGGCCATCTGGGAGGCGAGGGTCTCCATCACGCTTTTATCCTGTTTGGTGAAAAAGCCCGGTTTCTCGCTCTCCAGGTTGATCACGCCAATAGTCGCCTTGTTGTATGTCAAAGGGACGCAAAGCTCCGACCGGCACCCATCCACCCCTTTTAAAAACCGGGGGTCCTTTTGAGTGTCTTCAGAGACTATCGCCTGCCCTGTCTTCGCCACTTCGCCGGTGATTCCCTCCCCCAGTTTAATCACAATATCGGCCGCGTCCCGTGGAAAGCCGATATGGCTCCTGGTAATCAAAAGATCTTTTTCGAGCATCCTGATAATCGCATGGTCGAACCCCATAACGTTTTGGGATATCATTAACGCCATATCAAAGATTTGCCCCTCGGACCGTGACGCGGCAAGATATTGGCCCAGAAAATTAACCATTTTCAGTTTTTCGTCCATACTGGCATTATATTAACTGCATGTAAAAATAGTATAGAATTCTGATCGATTAAAAATATTTGGGGAGGTATAAGGAAAATTGGGGGAATCGACCAAAACCGTGGAAAGCTCATCAACCGAAACCGTTGTTAAACAAGGGCTTATGCCTCTGTTTTGGGTTGTGATGCATAACGACCCGGTCACAACGATGGAGTTTGTCGTTGATATCCTCATGAATTCATTCGAGCTCGACAAGGAGCGGGCGCTTGAAGCGATGTATCGCATTCATTATAACGGGCTCGAAAGAATTGTGCTGATGCCCCTTGAACGGGCTGAATTCAAAGCCGAATCTGTGCACAGACTGGCGCGCGCGCAAGGTTTTCCACTGACCTGCACGCTGGAGCCGGAATAGCCGGGCGCCGCTCCAGGGCGGGAAGCCGTTTATTGACACATATTGGCGAAATTGCTAGTATGTTCAAACACTTAGGCTAAAGTATGAAGCAACATGGCTAAAGGTCATTACATCGATAGAAATAGAATTAAATAATATTCAATAAGAAAGGCCAGCCATATGGAATTTACAATCGGCCGTGACGAACTTTTCAAAGGGCTTCAAAGGGCGCAGGGTGTGGTTTCCGCTAAAGGCCCGATGCCTATCCTCGCTAATGTGTTGATCGAAGCGCACGAGACGGGGATCAATATTTTTGCCACTAACCTCGATATGGGGCTTTTAGGGGCTTATGAAGGCCAGGTAAAATCGCCCGGTAAAATAACGGTGCAGGCCAAGAAACTGCACGATATCGCCAGGGAGCTCCCCTCCGAAGATATTACTATCAAAACAGATGACGATGGCCGGCTTCGCATAAGTTGCGGCAAAGCGAAATTCAACCTTGCCACCATAAGCGCGGATGAATTCCCCGCTTTCCCGAAATATGAGGATTCTAATTTTATCAAGCTCGACAGCGCCATGATTTCCGAAATGATCGCAAAAACAAGCTATGCGATTTCGCAGGACGAGACGCGCCTTACGCTCAACGGCGCATATTTTGAAGTTGGCCCCACAAATACGCTGATGGTCGCCACCGATGGCCATCGCCTTGCATATATAAATAGAGAAGGAGCCTTCAAGGTTTCCGAGCCTGTGAAATCGATAATAGCGCGCAAGGCGATTGTTGAGCTGTCGAAGCTGATTGGCGACGACTCTGATCCGGTTGAATTCCTGAAACAGGACAACCATGTGGTCTTTAAAAAAGGTTCGCTTGTGATGGTGGCCAGATTGATCGAAGGAGCCTATCCAAACTATGAGCAGGTGATCCCGAAATCGCACACCCACGAGATATCCATAGACATTTCCGATTTCAAGGTCGCCCTGCGCAAAGTGAGCGTCCTCGCCGACGAGAAATCACACATGATCCGCCTCGATTTTTCCGAAGGCAAGCTGGAGCTTATTTCCGAAGGGGGCGAATTGGGAGAAGCGAGAGACGAGGCGCCAATAGAATATTCAGGCGAAGGGCTTGTTGTCGGTCTTAACGCCTATTATCTGCTTGATCTTTTAAATATCATGCCACAAAAGAAAGTGATAATTAAAACGCAAGACGCCCTTAGCCCCGTTCTGGCGCAAGCTCCGGGAGATGACAGCCTCCTTTGCATCGTTATGCCGATGAGGCTTTAGCTTTTTATTTGTCTATGCCTTTGGCCGCCATTCCGAAAGCGGGCGCTGATAGATTGGCCTTTTACCGGTTTCAATTGTGATTGCTAAAAACATATTAAAAATAAGCGCCCGTATTGAAAAAGCGGCGATCAGGGCCGGGCGCGATCCATCCGAGGTGACGCTTGTGTGCGTCTCTAAAACAGTCGACGCCAGGGCCGCCATGGCGGCTGTGGAAGCGGGGGGGGTGAACCTGGGCGAATCGCGAGCGCAGGAGGCGCGCCGCAAGTTCGAAAAAATTGGCGACAGAGCAATATGGCATATGATCGGATATTTACAGACAAACAAAGCCAAATATTGCCCCGGTCTTTTTTCGCTTGTTCACTCGATCGACAGGGTGGAACTGGTTCACGAGCTCGCCCGCAGGGCCGGGATGGCCGGGGCGCCGATCGATGGGCTTTTGCAGGTGAATATTTCGGGCGAAAAAAGCAAGCATGGTTGCGCCCCTTCGGAGGCGGCGGATATTTTAAAAATCGCCGCAAGAGAGAAATGGCTTAATATAAAGGGCTTGATGACCATAGCGCCATATAATGAAGAGCCTGATCGCTCGCGACCGGTTTACAGGAGCCTTCTGGAGCTACGGGACGATATTATAAAGGTCGGGATAGAAGAAGTTTCGATGGATATCATCTCCGCCGGAATGACAAACGATTTTGAGGTGGCCATAGAAGAGGGCGCCACCATGGTGCGCGTGGGGACGGCTATTTTTGGCGAGAGAAACTATGATTAATCGTCCGGATATTATTGAACAGGAAAAGCGATGATAGGTGACAGGAAAATAGCGTTTATCGGCGCGGGCTTTATGGGGAAGGCGCTTATCCGAGGCCTCGTACAATCTGAAACAGTGGCGCCCGGCGCGATAACCGCGGCCGATTCAGAGGAAAAGGCTCTGAAAGAAATCGGCGACGAGCTTAAAATCAAAACCACTTCAAGCAATTGCGACGCCGCGGCCAATGCTGACATTGTGGTTATGTGTGTAAAACCGCAGGTCATGGAAAACGTGATGGCCGGGATCAACCAAAGCCTCGGGGGCAAAACACTTGTGTTGTCGATAGCGGCGGGGGTCACGCTTTCATCCCTGGCTTCATGGACGCCTGATGGCGCCAAGATTGTGCGGGCCATGCCCAACCTGGGCGCGGCGGTGGGGGCCTCTGCCACGGCGCTTTGCGCCAAAGAGACCACGGGCGATAACGCTATGGAAATGGCTAGGGAATTATTCAACGCTGTGGGCAAAACGGTGGTGGTGAGTGAGGATATGATGGACGCCGTCACCGGCCTTTCGGGCTCGGGGCCCGGGTTTGTGTTTCTTTTTCTGGAGGCCATGATAGATGCGGGGGTGCGATGCGGCCTGCCGCGGGAAGCCGCCTCGACCCTGGCGACCCAGACATTATACGGCTCCGCCCTTTTGGCCAGTGTGTCGGGCGAACACCCGGCGATGCTTAAAAACCGGGTGACATCCCCCGGCGGGACCACTATCGCCGGTTTGTCGATACTGGAAAATTCGATGTTTCGAGGCTCTGTAATCAACGCAATAAAAGAGGCCGCGAAAAGATCGAAAGAGATGGGCGACGATTGACAAGGTAAGCTATAAAGGAAAAAGATATGTTTGTGTTTGGAAATTTATTGATCGCTGTGGCGCAGGTTTTAAATATTCTTCTTACGATTTATCTGTGGATTGTGATTATAAGATCGCTGATAACCTGGGTGAGCCCAGACCCCTATAATCCTATCGTCCAGTTTTTATACAGGATCACCGATCCCGCGCTTCGACCGATACAAAGGTATATGCCTGCGCTAGGGGGGATCGATCTGTCGCCGCTCATTCTGATCCTGTTGATATTTTTCATTCAGTCTTTTTTTGTGACCAGCCTGATACAATTCGGGCGCGCGTTAAACGGGGGGGCGATGTAGCGGGCCGGTTGAGGATAAAAGCTTTTGAAGCCTGCGATAGAAAGCATCCCGGATGGAGTCCGGCTCAAGGTTTATGTGGCGCCCCGGGCCTCTAAAACAGCGGTTGCCGGCTATTACGGGGAGGCCCTTAAAATCAGGCTTGCGGCGCCTCCTGTTGATGGAGCGGCCAACGAAGCGCTTATCGCATTTATTGCAAAATTGTTTAAAACGCCAAAGTCTGGCATATCGATTGTGGGGGGGATTAAATCCAAAAGGAAGGTTGTTGAAATAGAGGGGGTCGATTTGGATCGGGCGAGAACTACGCTTGAAAATATTTCAGTCTAATTTACTTGATCGTAAACCGATTTGTTTTTATCATTCGAGGGCGCTTCCTTTTTTGGAGATCTGAAATGAAACGAATAATAGCTATCTCGCTTCTCATGCCTTTGCTTTGGGGATGCCAGTTGTTATTGATCGGCGGGGCCGGAACCGCCGTGGGGGCCTATATGTGGGCCTCCAGCAACCTTACGCGCAACTATATGCAACCGATGGATAAAACATGGGACGCTTCTGTGGCGGCGGTCACCTCTATGGGGCTCGAAATTATTTCGAAGCGGCGCGACACCCATTATGGCGTAATAAAGGCCCGGCTTTCAAATGATGAAACATTGAAAATAGCGCTCGAAAAATGGACGAACAGGGAAACCAGGGTGACAATTCGCGCAGGGAAAACAGGAAGTAAAGAGACGTCAACGCGAGTTCATGAGGAAATCGCAAGAGCTTTTCGTCACGGTTACAGGTTTTGAGAGAATGAAAACACTGGCTATCTGGCTTTACGGTTGTGGCGGAGGTCGAATCATCGGTTCCATCGAAACTGAAGAAAGGCTTGCCTGATTGCTGGGAGTATCGACTGGCTGGCGCTCCCGTTCGGGCAGGGACGGAGCCGCGATCGTAAAAGATATCGCGGCCCTGAAGGTGAAAGCTGTGGAGCTGGACTTTCGCCTGAACAGGAAAACGCTGGATGAGGTGGGGCTGGCTCTTGAGGAAACGGGTATTACCGCTGTATCTATCCACGCGGTTCTTCCGGCGGCTCTGGAAAAACCGGAAGGACGATGGGCTGAAAGATATTTCCTATGTGCGACAGATGAGGCCGAGCGCAAGCTTGCGGTGAAAGATATTGAAGAGACGTTAAAGCTTGCGGCCCGGATGAATGTGAAGGCGGTTGTTTTACATTCCGGGGAGGCGCCGATGGAGAAGGTGACCGGGAGGCTTCAAAAGATGTATGACGAAGGGGGCCAGAACAGCTCGAAAGCCAAAATTCTTTTAAACAAGCTTAGAATCGAAAGGCTCCAGGCCCGCGGAGCTTCTTTTGACATGCTTTTAAAAAGCCTGGAGGAGCTCAATAATATAGCGTCCGGATTGAATGTTTTTATCGGGCTCGAAAACAGATATTTTTTCCGGGAGTATCCGAACTTTGAAGAGCTGGCGATTATTTTCCTGAAACTATCCGGGTCGCACATAAAATACTGGCACGACACCGGCCATGCCCAGGCGCAGGAAAACATGGGGATCACCCCCCACGAGGCTTATCTGAAAGAATTTGGAGATCAGATGATAGGGGTTCACCTGCATGATGTGGATGGATATAGCGACCATCTCGCCCCCCCCTTTCGCGGGAGGGGCGCTGTCGATTTTGCGATGGTTAAAAAATATTTAAAGCCGGATGTTTTACGCATCCTCGAGATGCGCGATGGAACGCCGCCGGAAGAGGCGATGAACGCGGTCGAATGGCTTCAGTCGAACCAGATCGCCTGAGAAAACACAGAAAAATGAAAACCATCGGATTTGACCTTCGCCCTCTTCAAAGCGGTTTCAAGGCGCACAAGGAACGGGGCATCGGCGTGTATACCAAAAATTTGTTCGACCGGTTTTCCATGGCGCCGGCCGATTTATCGGTAGTGGGGTTTCACGATCCGTATTACGGCCGCTGTGCCCCCGGCTCTCTCGAATTTAAAATGGGATCCCTCTCCAGAATATTGAGGCCCAGGCTAAAGGAATATTTCAACCAGCATCTGCTTATGAGAAAGGCGATCGACAGATCGTTAAAATCGGCCAATGTTGAACGGATATTTTTCCCGACACATCTGGACGCTCCCGCCGGACTGCAAACCCCCTATGCCGTCACGGCCCACGACATGATCCAGTCCGCGTTAATGAATCGATATTACAACACGTTTAAACACAAAATCCATATAGCAAAGCAGGTGGAGGTCCTTAAGGGGGCGGGGCTTATAATAGCGGTTTCCCATTTCACCAAAAAAGATGTTGTGAAGCATGCCGGGGTCGACCCGGGCAGGGTGGTGGTGGTCCATAACGGCGTGGCCCCCGATTTTAAACCGGGGGCAAGGGGCGCCACGGGCCGCTTTTCCTTGCCGGAAAAATTTATCTTGAACGTGGGGGGGATCGACAAACGAAAAAATATGGAGCTTCTGTTCGATTCGTTCAAATCGCTTCTTGATATTGATCCCGACTTCCATCTGGTTATAACCGGCGCGATTGAGGCGGATCCGCAATATCAGAAGTTTTTAAACGCCCTCGACGGGCGTTCGCTTGCCTCTCGCGCGATAGCCCCGGGTTATGTGACAAAGGAGGACCTGGTCATGCTGTACAACAGGGCCACGGTTTTTGTCTACCCCAGTCTTTACGAAGGGTTCGGCCTGCCAATCCTGGAGGCGATGGCGTGCGGGGCCCCGGTGATCTCTACAAACCGTTCATCTATTCCCGAGGTTGCGGGGGATGCGGCCCTGCTTTTGGACCCGGACGAGCCAGAGGCTTTCGCCGAAGCCGTCACCACAATAGCCCGGTCCGTGGAGGAGCGTGAAAAAATGTCCCGCGCCGGGATTAAAAGGGCGGCGCAATTTTCGTGGGATATATGCGCAAAAAAAACCTGGGAAGCTCTGTCGGCGATGTAAGGGGCGATGAACTGCCAAAGTGGCGCTGGCGCCATGAGGTTTTATCCTTCAGCCTGCCCGTCTCCTCCAAAAACTGACTCCCGGCGCGGCCTGATTCCCACCCTTTTTTTTCGGGGGTGGCTATAAATCCTTAGCCCTCTTTCCTGTTCTGGCCCTCAACTTAAGCCTGATAATTACTAGCGTTTACAAGGCTTTCAAGCGGCCCTGATCCATCTCTTTAACCACGTTTCGGCCAGCTTTATGTTATCATTTCCCCCCATGCGAGTGTTAGACCGATATATAGTTAGCGAACAGCTCAAGGTTTTTTTCCTTGCCATCTTTCTTCTCATCACCACCCTTGTGCTTGAGAGAGTGAATTTCCTCACCGGCATTCTTCTTTCCCGGCAGGCTTCGGCCGCAACTATCGGGCAGATGCTGTTCTATCTGTCACCATCGTTTCTCACGATTTCCGCTCCGCTCGCCATATTGATGTCCTCCCTGATGATTTTTTCAAGGTTCTCGGCGGAGAACGAGATCACCGTTATGCGGGCCAGCGGGATATCATTATTCAGGTTACTTGTTCCGGCGGCGCTGGTTTCGTTCCTTGCCTGCATGGGCGCCCTGTACCTGTCGCTTAACCTGGAACATGTGGGGAACCTCAAGTTCCAGATGATTGTGATGAAAACGTTGAAATCGGGCCTGAGCATGGAGATAAAAGCGCAGAGGTTTAACTCCAATTTTGAAAACATGGTGATTCGTGTGGATAAAAACAAAAACGGCGCTTTGAGCGGTGTTTTTATATCCGATCAGCGCAACGAGGATAAACCGAAAGTGATCGAAGCTGCAAGAGGACGGCTGATCGGGGGGCAGGAGGGTGTGTCAAGCGCCATCGAGCTCTTTGACGGAGTGATACACACAATAGGCAAGGGGGGGGTCTATCAAACCATCGCTTTTCAATCTTATACACTTCGCATTGGAAATTCCTCGGATGATGAGGAAAAATTTGAAAAGGGGGTGAACCAGCTCTCCATTAGCGAGCTGAGAAAGAGGATTGCCACTCTCCAGTCCCAGGGTGAGCCGGCAAATTATGAACGCGTGACACTGCACAAAAAGTTTGCGATGCCGGTCGGGTGTATTGCGCTGGGCCTTTTGGGGGTTCCCCTGGGCATGATGACCCAGCGCCGTGGCTCTGGAGGCGGGTTCGGGCTGGGGGTGCTGGTGATAGCGATAAACTACCTTTTATGGATGATCGGGCAGGAAGTTGGAACAGGAGGAAAAGTTCCACCCTTTATCGCTGTATGGACTCCCAATGTTGTTATGAGCTCTATAGGGCTATTTCTCATACTTCGCGTCTCCAAGGATTCGATGCCAACCAAAATAGGACTGTGGCTTTTCCGTAAAAAAACCAAACCTAAAACGGAGCTTTGACCAGATAGTGGAACTGATTCAAAAGCTTGATGAAGCCCTTTTTTTATGGATAAATCTTGCCTGGTCATCCCCAGGGCTGGATGGATTGATGAGCCTGGTGACGGTTATGGGCAATGCGGCTGTGTGGGTCACGTTCGGAGGTTATTTCATTTATTTCAGGGATAAACCGAACCGCAGACGAAGGCTTGTAATGTTAATTATTGCCATGGCCATAGGTGGGGCGGCCGGCCAGGCGGTGAAATACGTGGCAGACAGGGATAGGCCTCTCGCACGATACAAGCAGGAGATAAGGGCGGGCAAAATGGATATAAACACCCCGCTCAACAGGCTCGAAACAAGGTCGTTCCCTTCCGGCCACACCCAGGCCGCTTTCTCCGCCGCCACCTTTTTCGTTTTATATTACAGGCGGTTCAAGGCGCTTTTAATGCTGGCCGCCATCGCCGTTGGCATATCGAGGGTCTATCTGGGAACCCACTTTCCCCTGGATATTTTGGCGGGGGCGGCTATTGGCATGGGCGTAACGTGGCTTATATGGAGATATGACATGAGGTCGGGCGGCGCAAATGTGAATGAGCCCCGGCCCTCCGCAGGTTTGGAGATGCGCTGAAATCGGCCGTACAGCCCGGCGATCCGCCCGGTTAAATTTGTGTAAAGCCCCGCCCTGTTTCGGCCGATAGGTGTGTTATAATCAAACAAAAGGAATTTACTATGAAAATAGATGGTTTGGGCCCGATAGAGGGAAGACCTGTCGGTCAACCGGGGGCGAACAAGCCGGTGAAAGGGCCTTCGTTCCACGAGGTGCTTGACGGTATTACACAGCCGGGCTCCACCAAACAAGCTGGTAAAGCAGGGCAGAGCGGGCCTGTTCCCCTCGCGCCATTTATTCAGCCTCTTCCCATCTCCAGTTCAACCGCATCACAGAGGGATGCAATCGGAAGTATAGACAATATTTTGACCGACCTGGATATGTTCAGAAACGCTTTGGCGAACGACGACATTCCTTTAGAGCGGCTCGAACCCCTTGCCCGGGAACTGGCGGCGAGAAAAGACGATTTGGCCTCTTTGCTTGGCTCCGCGCCAGATGAAGAGCTTAAAGGCATCGTGTCCAGCGCCCTTGAGCTTGTTATCAACCAGATGAACCAGTATCACGCTGGTTACGCGGCATAGAATGACAATAGCCGATATATATGCGCGTTATCCTAGCCGTTCCCAGATGACAATTCCAGAAGTTTTGTGGCGCACTCCATGCTAGTCACCAAATTCGAAACAGGGGAAGGAATAATCATCCTGAGGCTGGGTGGAAAACTGGTCGCCTCCACCCTCGACAATTTTAAAGCAACCATCGACACAGCGTTATCGGGCAAAAAATCTTTTATCCTTCTTAATTTGAAAGAGGTCAAGGCGATGGACAACTTTGTTGTCGGTCTTTTGCTTAGCAGGCGCAAATCGGTCGAAGGTCAAAAGGGGATGTTTGTTTTTTGCGAAGCGCCGCTGGCTATGGAAGCCATTCTTAAACAGGCGGCGCAGGAAAAGCCGCCCAGGATTTATAAAACCGAGGGGGAAGCCATCGAAGCGATGCACTCCGGTATGAAGCTGGAAGTCAAGGCGCGTTAAAGCGCTTCATCGCCCCGCTCGCCGGTGCGAATCCTCACAGCCTCTTCAACCGGTGTCACGAAAATTTTCCCGTCGCCTATTCTCCCGGTCTGCGCCGCTTCGGTGATCGCGGTCATAATTTCTTCCACCTTGTCATCCGGGGCCACGATCTCTATTTTTATCTTGGGCAGAAAATCGACCACATATTCGGCGCCGCGATATAGCTCCGTGTGCCCTTTTTGCCGGCCAAACCCCTTCACCTCGGTGACCGTAAGTCCCATAGCCTCGATTTCATTGAGTTTGTCCTTAACATCGTCAAGCTTGAAGGGCTTTATGATAGCTTCTATTTTTTTCACTTGATCCTCAGCATTTGATTATTATCACGTTCAACAATTATAAGTTATGGCGCGCCCGGCAGGATTCGAACCTGCGGCCCTCGGAACCGGAATCCGATACTCTATCCAGCTGAGCTACGGGCGCCGGAACTATTGAAGTTTATCATAGCCGGTGAGATGGCGCAAAAACAGCCTCTACCACCCGGCGATTTCCTTGAGCTTTTTCGATAGCTCCCTTCCCGCCAGCGCCTGCCCGGCTCTGTTCCAGTGGCGGTCGATTTTATAATATAAACTGGCTCCTGCGTTACGCTTCGTTTCCGCGCGAAAAGCCGGGGTCATATCTATCACGGCGACATCAAGCTTCCCCAGCATCTTCTTCAGCCGGTCTCTTGGTTTCATAAAATCGAAATCGCCAGCCCGCTTCCCCATCTCCTCCACCTCTTCCAGAAACGGGGCCGGATTCACCTGGTTTTTTGTGGGGATTATCACCACAATCAGCCTCGCGCCGATATCTTCCGCGGCTTCCTTTAATTGTTTCAGCTGATCGCTCGTGATGTCATAGGCGCGGGTAACCTCGGGGCGTTCTTTTTTTCGGTAGAGATCCAGCTGGTCGATAATATCCCCGCCGGCTAGCCCGGCCCTTTTCACAAGCGCATAAAGTTTTGGGGAGCTTTTGATTTTTTCAATAACAAGCTCCACAATTCTGAACCTGCTTCTAAGCCATGTGATCGATTTGTGGATCATGGAGCTCGTCTCCGGGGCGGTCTCTCGAAACCAGCCATCGACGATGGTCAGATTCCGGACGCTTGTGTTTTCATAAAAATCGTTGCCGATAAAAAAATTCAGCAACACAACATCCGGGTTGATCCTGGCCTTGTCTTTCCGGAACAGGGCGAGGGCCTGCCTTGTGCCATACCCGCTTACGCATGCTTTCACAATTCTCACCCCCAGATTCTTCTCGGCGATGGTGAGAAACAGTTCGTTGTAATCCACGCCAAACCCCCAGCAAAAAGAATCACCAATGGCCATAACAACTTTCCGTCCGTCCGGCTCGAACGGGTCGTCCCGATATCCATAGGAATTACTTTCCGAAATAAAATCGAATTCGTTCGATTTAAACCGGAGCTTTTTATCGGGAGTGTTCCTATATCCCGCGTCATCGTCCGCTATGAAGGCATAACGCGGATACCAGGTGGGGAGGGTGACACGTATAGCGACTTCCAGGACAACGATAATCGCCAGCAGGCTCGCCGCTATTAGGAGGAGGTTAATCCCCCATTCCTTGATCTTCAGGCCAGGGTTCATTGGTGTTTAATCGGCCGGGGGTCAGGGCGCCGGGAAGCAGAATACATTAAGTCCCCATCGCAAACTTGCGGATCGGTTTTTTGACCAGATCGAATATACGGATCAGATATTCGCCAAACCTGGAATAGTAGATTTTGTAAAGAAACGCCTTTTTAACAGAAGTCTCTTTATATACGTTGTAAGCAAAGGTTCGATAACATTCCAGAATTTCATCTCTTGGAAATTGTGGCATTTCAAGCTGTGTGTCTGTCCTGGAGATGAAATCCTTATCCAGATGATCGGAGGAGAGAAAACCCGATTCGATGGAGATATCGTGCAATGCCGTGCCGGGGTACGGGTTGAAGATATAGCAAACAATACTGTCCGGGTTTATCTGCTGGTTCAGCTTTATCGTATCTTCGTGCATCGCTTTCGTTTCATGGGGGAACCCCACGATGTTGTATGACTTGGTTTTTATCCCCGCCCGGGTGGCGTCGGCGAAAGCCTGGAGTATTTTTTTGTTGGTCATCTTCCGGTTCAGAACTTTTCGGCGAAGCTCTTCGCTCCCCGATTCTATCCCCATGGCCACCCTCGTGCATCCCGCATCCTTGAGATATTTAAAAGTATCGTAGTTGGAGCTTTCCACGCGGGTTGTCACCTCGAAGGGGATATTTATTTCCCGCTTATATGCGTCGCAAAACTTTTTAACATAGTTTCTGTCTATGGTGAAAACGTCGTCCGCAAAGAAGATACTTTTAACTTTATATTTTGTCACCACCTCTTTTATCTCGGCGATACCGTTTTCCACACTTCTGAAGCGAACGTATTTCCCTCCCTGAAGTTTGCCCATCGCGGGGCTTCCGCAATAACTGCATTTATACGGGCACCCGCGGGAGAGCATGAAGGTGGCCCTGTCATAGTCGGAATCGATGATCCCGGCATAGTCGAAAAGCTCCCTGTCGCCAAAAGGTATGTCGTCAAGCTCCGCCACAAAACAGCTTCCGATGTTTTGCTTGATAGATCCATCCTCATTTTTAAACCACAATCCTGGCGTATCCTCATATGGCTTCCCCTCCGCCATAGCGTTAACCAGGGTCAGCATCGGGCGCTCCCCCTCACCCACACAGATTGCGTCGAGCCCGTCCACTGTCTCAATGCATTTGGGGTATAAAGACGGATGTGTCCCCCCGGCTATCTGGAATATCTTTTTACCTTTAACCTGCTTTGCAAGCCTGGCTACATGGCGGATCTGGGTTGAATCTGTGGTATAGGCGATGATGTCTGGCTGGAAACTGTCTATGTGGGCTTCAAACCCCTTTGGATCCCACTTGTCGAACATATAATGGAGCCCGGTCTGGTGCCCCGCCCTTTTTAAAACAGCGGACAAAATGCCCAGCCCGAAGTGATAGCTTCTCGCTCCCCCCTTTACCTCGACGTCTGTATAAACAAACAAGACCTTCATAATACTTGACTTCCTATCTATTACGCCTGTGGCGTAGATATTGAAAATAATCCTGTCTGTAGATATTATCTTTTGTTCACCGCCATTTCAACCGAATCAACAAAAGAGGCAATGGCAATGCATCGAATCCTGAAAAACCAGCTGGACACGGGGATGCTTGACAAAAACCGATTATCAGAGGATCATCATCTGATAATTAGTTTGAAATTCATATAATTACAAATGGTTAGATGTGAATAGTCGAATCATGGAGAACATTCCTGACATGATATCCACCGCCGCAAGGTTACCCGTTATTGTGTGGACTATAACTCTGGCGCTATTTTTCGGAACGGTGGCTCTAGCGGAAGAGGGGCATGGGCAACAGGCCATTTTAAAGATTGATCTGCCCATGGCCATCCAAATGGCCCTTGACCAAAACAGCGACTTTGCCATTGCCCGGCTGAAAAAAGCAGGCGCCGAGAAGATTAAAAATGAAGCGACAGGCAACGCCCTCCCAGATCTTGAGTTGTTCGGGACATACAGATATGAAGGAAACGTCCAGCAATATGAGATCGCCCCCGGCCAGAAGCTCCAGTTTCAGCCGGACAATAACTATTTATATGGCGCAAGCTTCGATCAGTGGATATTTTCGGGCTCCGTTTTCGCCGGGCTGCGAGGCGTGAAACACCTGGTGGCGGCGGCGGAGCATAACGTCCTGGCGGCCAGAAACTCCATGCTGGCCAACGTGAAGATCAACTTTTACAACGTGCATTACACCAAAGACCTTATCAGGGCGAATGAGGAATCGGTCACTCAGCTGACAAAACATCTTGAAGATTCGAAAGCCCGCAAGGAGGTGGGGCTTGGCACCGATTATGACACCATGCGTTTTGAAACACAGCTGGCCAACGTGATTCCCCGGCTTATACAGGCAAAAAACAACCACGACCGGGCCATTGTCTCCCTGCTTGAAAGCCTGGGATTAAATCCGCTCCAGAAGGTGGAAATCCAAGGGGGGCTGGTATTCAAACCGATGTCTATCAAGCTGGAAAAAGCAATCGAAAACGCGATGGAAATCAGGGCGGAGCTTGCCGCGGCGCGTGAAAATATTTTGCTGACCAAAGAATATACCAACGCCGCCAAGGGTGACCTGTGGCCGACCCTTAAAGCTTTCGGGGCATATACTCACGCCAATTCCAACCTCACCGAAACAGGCGATTTTACATGGCGAAGGGAGTGGAACGTTGGGCTGAAACTGGAAATGAATCTTTTTGATGGTTGGGAGCGCTCTTCCCGCGTGGATCAGCGCAAGGTGGATGAGGAGATCGCCGCCATCGAAAAGAATAAAGCCGTCAGGTCGGTCCTCGTTGAGGTTAAAACATCGTATGATGAGCTTTTACGGGCCAGGGAGCTGGTTGAATCGCAAATTAAAAGCATAAGTTATGCAGAAGAGAGCTACAGAATCATAAAAGAACGCAGAAAAGAGGGGATGGCGACACAACTGGAGCTTCTTGACGCTCAGGTCGCCCTGACCGGGGCGAAAATAAATCATTCCAGATCTCTGTTTGAATATTCCCTGGCAAAGATCAGGCTGGAAAGATCCATGGGCATGGTCAATGCGGGGGAGTAATGTGGGCATAATATCCAATACTGGCAAAACCGCGTCACTTTTCATGGCCTTTGGTTTTTGCGCCGCCATTGTCTCCTGTTCTGATGGTAACGCGAAGCCGGAGCCAAAAAACGAGAAGGATGAGGTTATAAGCGTTGTCGTCCGTAAAATCGTCCCGCAGAAGTTTGTCCAGATGCTCACCCTCACAGGCGTCGCCAAGGCGAATCGCTCGGTTGTGATCGCCTCTGAAACCCCCGGCAAAGTTGTAAAGATAGGGTTTAAAAAGGGGGATGACGTAAAGGAGGGGGAGCCATTGATCTGGCTCGATAGCGCCCTGCTTGAAGCCGATATCGCCCAGGCCCGGGCGGCGATGGAGATAAACGAGCTGGAATATCGCAAGCTCAAAGCTCTCGCGCAAAGAAAGGCAAGCGTATCGGAGATACAGCTCGATAAGTCACGGCTCTCCCTGAATGTCGCCAGGGCCCGTCTCCAGGGGCTTGATTCCCGGCTTGCCAAAAAGACGATAAGGGCCCCTTTCGATGGAAAGATAGCCGGGAAGAAGGTCGAGATCGGGGCGATTGTAAACCCGGGAGAGCCTCTGACGAAGGTGATAGATTTGAAAGCTATCAAAGTTATTGTGGGAATACCTGAGGTGGCTATCGCTGATTTTCGCCCCGGGAAAAAAGCCTCGATTGTTTTTGACGCTTTTCCGGAGGAGAAATTTGATGGGGTGACCAGCTATATCTCGCCCGAGGTTGACATGCGTTCCAGAACCTTCGAGCTTGAGCTTGAACTGACAAATGAGAGAACAAGATTATTGCCGGAAATGAGCGCCAAGGTTACGTTTGTAAAGAGAGAATCGGCCAATTCGATCCTGATCCCTCAAACATCGGCGCTGGAGCGAAAAGAGGGGCACGCGGTGTTTATCATCGACTCACAAAATATCGCTCAATTAAGGCCGGTGATTATAGAAGACAGCTCCAACGAAATGGCCCTCGTGAAATCGGGCGTAAGCGTCGGCGATATATTGGTGATCAGGGGTCAGCGCGCCCTGATGTCGGGCGATACGGTGGAAGCCAAAACGGAGTAGCCTGGTGGCTGGCATCACCACTTATTCAATCAAAAACTATATGGCGATCTACGCCCTTATTTTTATAGTGGTGGTGGTGGGACTCAATTCATATATAACCCTCCCCCGCGAAGCCAACCCCGATATCTCCATTCCCTTTGTGATAGTCACCACCACCTACCAGGGGGTCGCTCCAACGGATATAGAGAGCCTCGTGACCCAGGAAATAGAAAAAGAGCTGAAAAATATAAACAACATAAAAGAGATGCGTTCCTCGTCAAAGGAGGGTGTATCGGCCATTACTGTCGAGTTTGATCCCTCGGTCGACCTGGATGAGGCGGTGCAAAAGGTGCGCGACAAGGTGAACACCGCCAAGCCAAAACTCCCCCCGGACGCGGACGAGCCGGTTATAAGTGAAATAAATTTTTCCAATATTCCGATAATGATAGTTAACGTCTCTGGCGAATATGGCCTGGTGCGGCTGAAAAAGGTGGCGGAGGAACTGCAAAACAAGGTGGAGCAGGTGGCGGGCGTATTGAAAGTGACGCTGGCCGGCGGGCTGGAGCGCGAGGTGAAAGTGGATGTGGACCCCGAACGGCTTTTATATTACAACCTGTCGCTTCAGGACGTGGTGGATGTGATTAAGGATGAAAACGTCACCATACCGGGTGGATCGATAGATATTGGAAATTATAAATATCTCATTCGCGTTCCAGGCGAGTTTGACGATCCTATGATAATAAAAGAGCTGGTGTTAAAATCGAACAATCTTAAGCCCGTTTACATTCGTGACGTGGCTGATGTGAGCTTCGGATACAAAAGAGCTTCGTCATTCGCGAGGCTAAACGGGGTGGAGGGGGTGAGCCTTTCCGTGACCAAGAGGACAGGCGAAAATATAATCAAGGTTTCTGATGAAATAAAAAAGCTTCTTAAGCTCGAACAGCCAAGCCTGCCCCGCACCACAAAAGTGAGGATCACCGCCGATCAAAGCGAAATGACCAGGACCCTGCTGAACGACCTGGAGAACAACATAATTTCCGGGCTGATTCTGGTTCTCATAGTTCTCTTCTTTTTCCTGGGGATAAAAGTCGCCGTGTTTGTGGCGCTCTCTATTCCGTTTTCCATGTTGATATCTTTTTTTGTTTTACAGGTGGTCGGGTTTTCGCTCAACATGGTTGTGCTGTTCTCCCTGATCCTGGCTTTGGGGATGCTTGTGGACAACGCCATTGTGATAGTGGAAAACATATACAGGCACGCGGAAGAGGGGACCCCCCCGTTTGAGGCCGCCATGAAGGGCACCGCCGAAGTGGCCAAACCTGTGATAATATCGACGGTGACGACCTTGTGCGCATTTTTCCCGATGGTGTTCTGGCCGGGGATTATGGGGGAGTTTATGGTCTATCTTCCATACACCATTTCCATCACCCTCACCTCTTCGCTGTTTGTGGCGATGGTTATCAACCCCACCCTCTGCGCAACACTGCTCCACGTCAAGGCCCATGGGAAAAAGATGAACGAGCTGAACGAGAAGGAACTCGGCTTTTTAAAATCTCAATACAAACGGTTTTTGCAGATAGCGCTGAAAAGAAGAGGCTTGACCTTTGGGCTGGCCATAATTTCCCTTGTGCTGGTGATGATGGTTTACGGCGTTCTCGGGCATGGGGTGGAGTTTTTCCCCGATGTTGAGCCGAGCAAGGCGTTTGTGGATATTGAGGCGCCCGCCGGAACAAACCTGAAGGCATCCGATCTTTTTGCGCAGGTGATGGAGGGTTTCATCAAAAAACGTGACGACATCGAAACCTATGTGACCAATGTGGGCGTCTCCACCAGCCAGTTCGATTTTGGCGGCATGGGCGAAGCCGGGCCAAGCCATAAAAGCAGAATAGCCCTCGATTTTATCGACAGGGAGGACAGAACCCGCCCGACTTATGATTCCATCGATAAACTGCGGCAAAACGCAAAAAAAATTATAGGCGCCAATGTGATGATAGATGGGGAGCATATGGGGCCGCCCTCCGGCCCGCCTATAAATGTGGAGTTATCGGGCCCCGATTATGATCTTCTGTCGGGCCTGAGCCTTCAGGTGGCCGAGACGTTGAAAAAAATTCCTGGCCTGGTCGACCTGGAGAGTGACTATTCAGCCGGCAGGCCCGAAATCAGCGTGACTATCGACCGTGAGCAGGCGGCGAAATATGGTTTCAGCACCAAGGATATCGCCAACGTTATAAGAACGGCCATACACGGACAAAAAGCCTCCACGTTCCGCCAGAGTAAAGACGAATACGATATCAGAGTCAGGCTACAGTTGAACAGGCGCGACAGGATCGAAAAGCTAAAAAGCCTTTTTATAAAACATGAAGGCAATCTTGCGCCGCTCTCTTCCTTCGCAAAGATAACAACATCCTCAGGCTACGGGGATATAGCCCACATAGATCAAAAAAGGGTGATAACAGTTTCTACCAAGCTTGCAAGCGGAATAAACCAAAACGCGATGCTGGCCACAGTGAAAGAAAAATTGACGGAAAAGATAGCTTTGCCTGAAGGATATCGGATGGCCTATACGGGGCAGGATAAAGAACAGCAGGAATCGGAAGAGTTCCTCACGAAAGCGTTCATCGGGGCGCTGCTACTTATCGCGTTTGTATTGATACTGGAGTTTAATTCTTTCGCCACTCCACTGATAATCCTCTCTTCGGTGGTTTTGTCGATGATCGGCGTGGTTATCGGGCTGATGGTCACCGTCACCCCCTTTGGCGTGATAATGACCGGCGTGGGGGTTATTAGCCTTGCCGGGGTGGTTGTAAATAACTCCATAGTATTGCTCGACTACACCATACTGCTTCGCGAACGGGGAATGGGCAAATATAACGCCATTGTAACAGCGGGGATGACCCGCCTTCGCCCTGTCCTGCTGACCGCCATCACAACCATCCTGGGGCTTATGCCAATGGCGGTTGGTATAAGTTTCGACTTCAAGAAATTTTCATTGATAACACAATCTGACTCATCGGAATGGTGGGGGCCGATGGCGGTGGCCATTATATTCGGGCTTGGTTTCGCCACTGTGCTCACCCTCGTTGTTGTGCCAACGCTCTATTCCCTGCTCGATTCCATGGCAAGCAGGTTATTGGGAACCTCCCTCACAAACGAAAGCCCCCTGGACAAAGACCATACCGGCTAGCCCGATGGAGGCTTTGGGGAAAGCTGGGGGCCATCTGTTTATGGAGCTGTTTTCCAGGGCCGCGTAATTGTATTTATAACGTTTTTTGATTATAATCGCACCTTAGGCATTGAGGGTATAAGTAAGCTCATGGGTCGAAAGCTGGTTTATCGACTATAGCCAAAGAAGCTGTTACCCACCCCGATTTCTTTATGCTCATGGAATACAAACGACCGATATCTGGAAAGCCCATTATATGTTGAAGCCAAGTATGCGTTTGGCGGCGGGTGTCCGATTGACCACTGCCCTTGTAATTTTAGCCGCTGTGATCGCCCCCGGTCTGGCCCACGCTTTCGCCCTTGGGCCGATCCGGGTGACGGGTGATCTGAACAGACAGTTCAAAGCTGAAATACCGGCTCTCACCGATAACCAGGAGGGGCTGAAGGCGTGGATTGGGGATGAACAAGATTACAGGAAAGTGGGAATAGAAAGGCCACCGTTTCTGGCCAGCCTTTCGATAGAGATTCACGACCATCCCACATTGCCGGGGCGAAAGATAATCTATATCACAAGTTCACGGCCGATTCATCAGCCCTCCTTTAATCTGCTGGTGAAAGCCTCGATCGGCAGGGGGGTGATATTGAAAAACTATTTTCTGGCTGTCGATTTCCAGAAGAACCTCAACCTCTCTCTTCCTTCCGATACGGAGGGAGAAAAAGAGGAGATAGCGCGCATAGCCAGGGAGCTAAAAGCCATAAAGCCGGCCAAACAGCAAAAGAAAGATAAAAAGCGGCCGAATAAAAAAGAAAAAGAGCTTGCCATGCTCGACCAGATTCGCAAAGAGGAACGTGAGGCGGTTCGCCACGACAAAGCCTTGCGAAAAATGATGCGAAAAGAGAAAACCAGCCCTCCGGTGAAAACCGCCAAGGCGCCAGAGCCAAAAAAGAGCGCAAAAATTATAGCCCCGCGAAAACCGGCTCCCAAGCCGAAACCTGTTATAAAAGTGGCCCCAAAGGTGGCCAGGGTTGAGCCACCGATTATCAAAAGGAGCAGGCGGCCGGTTAAAAAGGCTGAGGGGGCGCTACTTCCTGTATCGATCGTTGCCAGCGAGAATGTGTATGAGGCGGTGAAGGGAGATTCGGTATACAAGATCGCAAAAAGGCTGGGCGCTTCATGGAAAAATTATGACCGGGTGGTGGTCGCCATCTGGAAAGAAAACAGAGCAAGTTTTTTAAAAGGAAACATACACGGCCTGATGGCGGGGGCTGACCTCGATTATGGCAAGGTCAACGAAACCGCCCGGTCTATCACAGACGCTGAAGCCTCGGATATTATAAACAGGCAGTGGCCCTCCTGGGTGAAGTATCGCGCAAGATATGCCAGTAAAGGCCGGCAGACGGCTTCGGTTCGATCCGGCGCAGGCAAAAAGGTTTCTCGGCAACGGGGGATGGGGTTGAAAAAC
>UOGE01000074.1_pt1 | contig 34611 bp, 30 predicted proteins | sample 1989811 | NCBI WGS metagenome assembly UOGE01 (sample SAMEA4712198, study PRJEB27164) | hydrothermal vent metagenome | biome: marine basaltic hydrothermal vent biome; feature: marine hydrothermal vent; material: mineral | place: Pacific Ocean | collected 2011-06-14/2011-07-23 | depth 1691 m | reverse complement strand
CGGGAAAAATTATTGAGGGCAAAGTACAAGCCTGATCCGCCTTTTTTATAGTGGGAGTTGTAACAGGTGATAAATCTATATTTTGCATAGAATCGTGCCCTTGAGCCTGCTACAATTGCGCTTTGGAGGTTATGATGAGCAAAAGGCTCGCATACCGTTCAATAGCGCTTTAGGCGCACCCGTTTATCGGCTGGGTTGGCCATATCGCCCAGCCAAAGGGTGACCATAGGGTTACTGAATATGCGGGTCGAATTGCGCCTCCATGTAACTCACTGATTATATTGATAGCCCCCGTAGCTCAGGGGATAGAGCGCCGGATTCCTAATCCGTAGGCCGCAGGTTCGAATCCTGCCGGGGGCACCAAAAGACAACCGCTTTATCCAGGTTTACCGCATGCGATTGTGAATCGTGAAGAAAGAGTTCCAAAAGGGCGCTTTCCCGTCCCGGCCAGCGATGTAACGTGGTAAAATGTAATGAAGTAAGTCATTCAAGGTATCTGACGATTATGACGCAGTCTGTTGCTTGTCCAGGTTTTATTGGCGTGAAGCCAGCTTGCTATTCGCCTCTCTTTCTCCGGGCGCCTGAAACATCAGATCCACTTTCCAGAACCAGCATCTAATTACAAGAGACTGTTTAATGAGCAAATATATTTATAAAGGCCTTTAATATGGGAATTTTATTTGCCATAGTATTTATTTATCTTACATGCCTCGTTCTCCTCTATTTTCGCGTTTCACTCTTGCTCTCCTCCGGGTTTATTGCGGCCCTTCTGGTTTTATGGAGCAATACGGGTGATGGAGGCCCGTTTGGTATTACGTTTTTGTGGCTGGTTTACCTTGCGGTGGCCATACCTCTTAACACATCATCCCTGAGACGAATCCTTATAAGCGATCACGTGCTGGCGCTATTCAAAAAGCTTATGCCGACGGTCTCCCGGACGGAGCGGGAGGCGCTGGAGGCGGGGACAGTCTGGTGGGAAGGGGAGCTTTTTAGCGGCAGGCCGGACTGGAGCAAGCTCACAGAAATAGCGCAACCGAGGCTGAACGCCGAGGAAAAGGCTTTTCTGGCGGGGCCGGTCGAAAAACTTTGCGAGATGATGAACGACTGGGAAATCACGACCATCGATCACGATCTCACACCGGAGACGTGGGATTTTATAAAAAAAGAGAAATTCTTCGGGATGATCATCCCGAAGGAATATGGCGGATTGGGTTTCTCCGCGCTGGGTCATTCCGAAGTGGTGCTGAAAGTGGCCAGCAGGAGCCTGGCCGCCGCGGTCACCCTCATGGTGCCAAACTCCCTGGGTCCCGCGGAGCTTATCATGCACTATGGAACCGACGAACAGAAGAAAAAATATCTCCCGACCCTCGCCAACGGGACCGATGTCCCCTGCTTTGGATTGACAGAACCTTTGGCCGGTAGCGACGCAAGCTCTATTTCCAGCAGTGGTGTGGTGACCAAGGGGACGTTCGGCGGCAAGGAGGTGACGGGGATACGCCTTAACTGGGATAAACGATACATCACCCTGGCGCCGGTTTGCACGGTGATGGGGCTTGCTTTCAGGCTGTACGATCCCGATCATCTTATTGGCGACACCGAAGATATCGGCATCACCGTCTGCCTCTGTCCGGCCGATCTTCCCGGCGTATCGGTGGGGGAGATACACGACCCTCTGGGGATACCTTTTTCCAATGGCCCGACAAGGGGGAAAGACGTTTTTATACCGCTCGATTTCATCGTTGGCGGCGTAAAACAGGCGGGAAAGGGGTGGAAGATGCTGATGGAGCGCCTCGCGGTTGGGCGCGGGATATCATTGCCGGGGCTAAGCGTCGCCTCGGTAAAGCTTGCATGCAGGAGCGTTGGCGCCTATGCCAGGATACGCACCCAGTTCAGGATGCCGATCGGCCGGTTTGAAGGGGTGGAAGAGGCGCTTGCCTATCTGTGCGGAAACACATATTCCATCGAGGCGGCCAGGCTGTTAACCATATCGGCGATACAAAGTGGCGAAACGCCGGCTCTGGCCTCTGCCATCACCAAGCAATATCTGACCGAGCGCATGCGTAATTCGGTGAACAGGGGGATGGACATACAGGGAGGGGCGGCGATTGTCCTCGGCCCCAGGAATTTTATGGGCCGCATGTATCAAAGCGTTCCCATCAGCATCACAGTGGAGGGCGCCAATATCCTCACCCGGACGCTCATCGTGTTCGGCCAGGGGGTCATGCGCGCTCATCCTTTTGTGTTCAAGGAGATAGAAGCGGCGGCCGACCCCGATCGCAACAAATCATCGGCAAAGTTCGACCAGGCGTTTTTCGGGCATATCGGTTTCGCATTAAGTAACTTTATTCGCGTCTTTGTCTCCCAGATTACGCGTGGATATCTCCTCCCCTCTCCCACCGGAGGGTTCACCGGCAGATATTATCAGAAGCTGGGCGCCATGAGCTCCGCTTTTGCTGTCACCACAGAGGCGGCGATGATGCTTTTGGGGGGTGGACTGCGCAGAAAAGAAAAACTTTCCGGCAGGCTGGCCGATTGCCTTGGAAACATGTACATAGCCAGCGCCATACTGAAAAAATTTGAAGACGATGGCAGGCCGGAGGAAGATATCCCGATGGTGAAATGGTCGTTCGAAGAGGCCCTTTATGAAGCTCAGGAGGGGCTTAACGGGTTTATAGATAACGTTCCAGGCTCCATCGCCTCGGCCATGTTGCGCGCGCTTGTGTTCCCTTTCGGCCCGCCTTTCAAACTGCCAAGCGATAAACTGGGCCATAAAGTGGCCGGGATAATCCTGTCACCCGGAGCCGCCAGGGAGAGGCTGACCAGGGGTATATATATCCCTGAAAATAAAGAAGAGCAGATTCGCCGGATTGAAGACACCCTCGAAATGGTTATCGCGGCCGAACCTGTGGAGAAAAAGGTGAGGAGCGCTATTAAAGAAGGAAAAATCGAATCGGCCGGCAGGGAAGCGCAGTTTGAAGAAGCGGTTACATCTGGAGTGATTACCAAAGAAGAAAAAGAGATCGTCCTGAATGCGGACAAGGCCAGGTTCGAGGTGGTTTCGGTCGATGAATTCCCGAAAGATTTCAGGGAAAGGAAAGGTAAAGAATGAGCGAAGGGAATGGAGGCGGGCTAAGGCCTGTTTTTGTGGTTGACGGGAGCAGGACCCCTTTCTTAAAGGCGAAAGCCAAGCCAGGCCCACACACCGCCGCAAACCTTGCCGTCGCGGCCGGTCTTCCGCTTTTGCTGAGGCTCCCTTTCGAGCCGGAAGAGTTTGACGAGGTGATCGTCGGCTGTGTGATACCGGGCCCTCGCGAGGCGAACATAGCGCGGGTGATATCCTTGAGGCTCGGTTGCGGCAAGAAAACCCCGGCGTTCACGGTGAACAGAAACTGCGCCTCCGGAATGCAGGCGATTGAATCGGGGGCATTGCGAATCGCAACCGGCCGGGCGGAGCTTGTGCTCGTTGGCGGGACAGAGGCGATGAGCCATTCGCATGTGCTGATAGACCCCGGCATGCGCAACTGGCTTGCCGATATGTCGGCCAAAGGGGATATGGCGGTTAAACTGAAAACCCTGATTAAATTTCGCCCATCGTTCCTGAAGCCGGTGATAGGGCTACTGCTTGGGTTGACCGATCCTGTGGTCGGCCTCTCGATGGGGCAGACGGCGGAGATGGTTGCGCACAGGTTTGGCATTGGCCGGGATGAAATGGATTCATTCTCGATGGAGAGCCACAAACGTCTGGCCGACGCCATCGACAACGGCTGGCTTTCCGAGATCGAGACGATCTACGATACAAAGGGGGGATACTACGAATCGGACGAGGGAGTGCGCCGGGATACGACCATGGAGAAGCTGGGCAGGCTCAAACCGGTGTTCGACAAGGTTGTGGGAAACGTGACAGCCGGCAACAGCGCGCAGGTGACCGATGGGGCCGCCATGCTGGTCCTGGCCAGTTCCGACGCTGTGAAAAAACATAAACTCCCGACCCTTGGAAGGATAGTCGATTCACATTCCGCCGGGCTTGACCCGTCTGAAATGGGGCTGGGCCCGGTGCATGCGATGGCGCCCCTGATGGCAAGGCGCAACCTGAAAGCGAAAGATATAAATTACTGGGAGATAAACGAAGCGTTCGCCGCGCAGGTGATCGGTTGCCTTAGGGCCTGGAACGATAAAAAGTATATGGAAAAAGAGCTTGGAATTGAAAAACCTCTGGGTGAAATCAAGAGAGAAAAATTAAATATAGATGGAGGCTCCATCAGCATTGGCCATCCCATCGGCGCGTCCGGCGCCAGAATAGTTTTACATCTTTTAAAAGTCCTGGAGCGAAAAAAGGCCAAACGGGGGCTCGCCTCCCTTTGCATTGGCGGGGGGCAGGGCCAGGCGATGCTTGTGGAAAGGGATTAACGAATATGGCCACAAAAAGAAAATTTAAAAACTGGTGGATCGACACCGATAATGACGATATCACCTGGCTCTGGCTTGACAAGGAAAAGACCGAGGTTAACACCCTTTGTGCCGAAGTGTTGAAAGAGTTCGACAAGGCCCTGGATGATATAGGCAAGGAGAGTCCACGCGGTCTTGTGATTATTTCGGGCAAAACAGGCGGGTTCATCGCCGGGGCCGATATCAAGGAATTCACGGCCCTGAAAACGAGCGAAGAGGCGCTACATGTAATAAAAAGGGGTCAGTCGGTTTTCGATAAACTCGAAGCCCTCCCCTTCACAACCGTCGCCGCCATAGATGGCTTTTGCCTGGGGGGCGGGATGGAGCTTGCCCTTGCGTGTAACTATCGCGTCGCCACCTACGACCCTGGCACAAAGCTCGGCCTGCCGGAGGTGAACCTGGGAATACACCCCGGCTTTGGCGGGACGATGCGGCTGACCCGGCTGATCGGGGGCGTCGCGGGGCTTGAAATGATTTTGTCCGGAAGGCCGGTTAACGCAAAGAAAGCCAAAAAGCTTGGGATTATCAGCATGGCGGTCCCTTTGCGTGGTTTAAAAAACGCCGCCCGGCTGATGATAATGAAGCCGCAATCCCGAAAATCGGGGATCGATATAAAAAGGCTTGCCGATATGTCTCTGGTTCGCCCCTTTGTGGCGAAGATGATGCGTAAAAAGGTGGCGGCCAGGGCGCTGAAGGCTCACTATCCGGCGCCATACGCCGTTATCGATTTGTGGGAAAAATATTTTGGCTCCGACGTGAAAATGCTCGACGAGGAGCTTAAATCGATATCTAACCTTATCGCCGGCGAAACAGCGCAAAATCTTGTGCGTGTCTTTTTTTTACAGGAGAAATTAAAGGCCATCGGCAAAAAGTCGAAGATGAAATTCAGCCATATCCATGTTGTCGGCGCCGGGATTATGGGGGGCGATATCGCCGCCTGGGCCGCGCTGAAAGGATTTACGGTCACGTTGCAGGACCGCGAACCAAAATTTATCGCCCCGGCGATCAAACGGGCGCATAAACTGTTTAAGAAACGATTAAAAGAAGAGCGGCTGATTCAGGCGGCGATGGACAGGCTGATCCCCGATGTTAAAGGAAATGGCGCGGTGAGGGCCGATTGCGTTATCGAAGCTGTGTTTGAGGATGTTGAGATAAAGAAAAGCGTTTTCAAAGAGATTGAGCCAAAGTTAAAGCGGGGATCGTTTATCGCCACAAACACATCAAGCATCCCGATAGAGGAACTGACCGATGGTTTGAAAGACCCGAGGAGGCTTGTTGGAGTTCACTTTTTTAATCCGGTGGCGAAGATGGCCCTTGTGGAGGTTGTGAAGGGCAGGCATACGTCAAAAACTGTTTTCGACAAGGCTGTCGCCTCTGTTCATCAGATAGGGAAGCTTCCTCTTCCTGTTACAAGCAAGCCGGGGTTCCTGGTGAACAGGGTTCTGATTCCCTATCTCATGGAGGGGATACTTATGCTGGAGGAAAACATACCGGCCAAAGCGATAGACAAGGCGGCCACCGGTTTTGGGATGCCGATGGGGCCTGTCATCCTTGCGGATACTGTCGGGCTCGATATCTGCCTGCATGTGGGTAATATATTCGCCGAGCGGATGGGGATGAAAGTTCCGGAAAAGCTGAAAACCACTGTTGAAGCCGGCCATGTCGGGATAAAATCGGGGCGCGGTTTTTATGAGTATAAGAACGGCAAACCTGTCACCCCTAAAGATGGGGGCGATGGCGCCGGCTATAAGGACCTGGAGGAGCGGCTCATGCTACGATTTTTAAACGAATGCGTCGCCTGCCTGCGAGAGGGGATCGTGGCCGATGGCGATTTAGTCGACGCCGGGATGATTTTTGGCTCTGGTTTCGCGCCATTCACCGGCGGGCCTGTAAAATATATTATGGATAAAAGCCCTGAAAGATTGGTGGCCAGGCTGGGCGCACTGGAGAAAAAATATGGCCCCAGGTTCTGCGCTGACGACGGCTGGGGCGCATCTCAATTAACGGGTAAGGATTAAATGAAAGTCGGACTGAGCCTGAGCGGCGGAGCGGCCAGGGGGATGATCCATATCGGCGCCATGGAGGAGCTTGAGAAAGCCGGTATACCGATAGACATGGTGGCGGGATCGAGCATCGGGGCGTTCATCGGGGCATTGTACGCTTTAAACCCGAACGTGCAGGAAGTAAGAAAACAGATATTCAAATTCCTTGATGAGGCGGATCACCCGCTGATCCCCATTGAACTGGCCGATAAAACCGCCGATGGCGAAAGGCGGAGCATTTTTAAAAGAATCGCCCTTAACCTGCGCAAGACCGTTTACTATGGCATTTCCTTAACCCAGTCATCGGTTATATCGGGAGAAAGCCTGAGAGAGCTTTTGGGCAGGCTTATCCCCGATGTCGATTTTGCGGAGCTAAAAATTCCTTTCGCCTGCGCCGCCACAGATATTACAAATAACAAGGTCTATTATTTTACGGAGGGTTCTCTTCTCGATGCGGTCACCGCCTCGTGCTCCATACCGGGCTTTTTCCCTCCGGTGTCGGTGGACGGTATGTCTCTTGTGGATGGGGATTGGGCGGCGCACTGCCATGCGGAGAAGTTGCGCGAGATGGGGTCGGACTATGTTATCGCCGTCGATATTCAGCAGGGTATAAAAGAAGAGCCCGAATCGATGAGCGGGCTCGACATTGTTATCAGGTCGCATATGGCCACAAGAAAAGCCCTTTCGGATATGCAACTCGCCAAGGCCGATATTGTCATTCAGCCAGATACGTGTGAAATAAACTGGTGGGATTTCGAAGAGTCGGAGACATGCCTTCTTAAAGGGAAAGCGCAAACAGCGGATCAGATTAAAAATATAAAACAGCAGTTAAGGAACGCGAAACTCAAAAAGTTTTTTATATTCAGATAACGTCGCCGCCACACCTGTGGTGGCCTGGCTAAAAACGTTGGCGCCCGGGAACGACGCTTTTTACCGTGTGTCTGTTCGTTTCGTTAACTGGCCCGATGGTGGATGAAAATATACTTATGCGCGGAGAGAGTCAATATCCATTGACTCTCCCTCCCCCCTCTAAGACAATAGCCCAGTGATTAAATGTAAAGGCGTAACAAAAAAATTCGGGCTGGTGTCAGCGGTGAAGGGGATAGACCTCACTATCGAATCGGGCGAGACTGTGACCCTCTTTGGGCCGAACGGGGCCGGGAAGACAACCCTTTTGCGGATGATCGCCGGATTGACGCAACCAACCTCCGGAGAGATACTGATAGATGGCGACCCTGTCGACACCGATCACGATGTGATACGGGGGAAAATAGGGTACATTTCGCACCAGAGCCTTGTATACAACCAGCTAACCGCCAGGGAGAACCTGCTCTTCTTCGCCAAACTGTATGGCGTGGCCGAGGCTGAAGACAAAACCGAAGCCCTGTTAAAAGAGGTGGGGCTGGCCACCCGCGCGGACGACCTGGCGCAAACGTTCAGCCGGGGGATGAAGCAGAGGCTCTCTATCGCAAGGGCGCTTGTATCCGATCCGCAGATAGCCTTGCTCGACGAACCGTTCACCGGGCTGGACCAGCATGCCGCCGAGATGCTTAAAGGGGCGCTTGCTAAATTAAAAGAGAAAAACCGCACCATATTAATGATTACCCATAACCTAAAAGTGGGGCTCGATATGTCTACCCGGGTGGCGGCCCTGGTCTCAGGCGTTATTATGCTCGACAAACCCGCCAAGGGGCTCGACGCGGAGGAGTTTCAGGATACCTATTTCAGGACAGTGGGGGAGGCGCATTATTAAAATGATAGCCAGAGATCACCGCGACAGCGACACCCATGAATTGGGGGGCCGCAAATGAGCTTCTGGGAGGGGGCGCTTGCCATAGCCCTGAAGGACATCAGGATGGAGCTTCGCGGCAAGGAGATTTTTACAACGACTTTTCTTTTTGCCATGCTCACCCTTGTGATCTTCAATTTCGCGTTTGACATGGCATCGATAGAAAAGGAAGAGACGGCGGCGGGGGTGTTGTGGGTGGCGATACTTTTTTCCGGTTCCCTTTCGATGAACCGCTCTTTCCTCTTTGAAAAAGAGGAGGGGTGCCTATCGGCCCTGATGCTTGCCCCGCTCGACCGGTCGAGCATTTATTTCGCCAAACTTGCGACAAACCTGATAATCACCATGGTAAGCGTGGCGTTCATCATTCCGGTGTTTATTATTCTTTTCAATATGAACGTGATGGAGAGGTTTGTGTGGCAATCGGCCACGCTTTTTCTGGGGACGCTCGCCTTCACATCGGTGGGGACGATTATAGCCGCCATGGCGGTGAACCTTCGGGCGCGGGAGATGATGGGGCCACTACTGATGCTACCTGTGGTCTCTCCGGCGGTTATCGCCGCCGTGAAGCTTACCGGCGGGCTTATCAGGGGGGAGCCGCTTTCGGGGCTGTATGTATGGTTCCAGATTTTGATAGCTTTTAACGTGATATACTTGGTATTATCTTGGCTCGTTTTCGAGCACATTATAGAAGAATGAGGTGGCGAAACGCTATATTTGCCCCGATTAACTGATAAAATATTTTGGAGCCAAACAGTGAACTATGTCATAGCCTCATACGCCATTATCTGGGTGGTTTTCTTTGGATACATCATTATTCTGGGGCGTAAAATCTCCCGGCTCGAAAAGGAAGTCAGCTCTTTACGCAAATGAACTTTATTCGCCATAACATAGACAAGATCACCTACGCCCTCGCCCTTTTTGTCTGCATAACGATTGTCGGCTCCATACATCTCATTTTCAACTATGCTCCGGTCGAAAAATTTATGGGGTATCCGCAAAAAATATTCTATTTCCATGTGCCACTCGCCATTTCGTGCTATATCGGTTTTTTCATCTGTTTCGCAGGCTCTGTCATGTATCTGTGGAAAAAAGATCTTATGTGGGACAGGCTGGCCGTCTCCGGCGCCGAGGTGGGGGTTTTGGCCACCACGCTAGTATTGGCGACCGGGATGCTTTGGGGAAAACCTATCTGGGGAGCTTACTGGACATGGGACCCCAGGCTTACGACCTCGTTTATACTGTGGCTTATATTCGTGGGCTATCTGGTGTTGCGGACGCGGGTGGATGATGAAGTTATGCGGGCGAAATATGGGGCGGTTATGGGTGTTATCGGTTTTGCCGATGTCCCCCTTGTCCATTTCAGCGTCAAGCTGTGGTCTCGCGGAATCCATCCGGTGCTGGAAAGCTCGGTGGGGGACCCGGGGATGACCAAAGAGATGTTCACGGCGTTCAAGGCGAGCTCTATCGCCATTGTTTTTTTGTTTATTCTTGTGTTTATTATTCGCGCGCGTTACGAATTTTTGAAAGCCGAGGTTCGGCAAATCAAATCAGTCCAGGATTAGCAAGTGAGCAAGCTACCTGACTTAGGAGAATCCACTGTGAAAAAGCCGGATTTGGTCATATTTTCCGTTCTTTATCGTCCAATAGCTCTGCTATTAAACTCGAAACAGCAAAAAATCCGTCTCAAACCGGACTTTTTCTCTCTACGATTCCTAAGTCAGGCAACCTGCTAGCCCATGGGTAAATCTGGTTACGTCACTCTGGCCGGGCGGCCCAACGTTGGCAAATCGACCCTTTTAAACAGGATCGTTGGGCGCAAAATAGCCATAACCTCTCCCCTTGCGCAAACCACCAGGAACAGGATTACAGGGGTGTTGACCCGCCAAGACCTTCAGATCATCTTTGTCGATACCCCCGGGATTATGCGTGAAAAATCGAAGCTTAACAAAATCATGGTCTCGACCTCGATAAAATCTGGCGGGGAGAGCGATCTTCTTGTCTATATGGCCGACGCCACCAAAATAAGCATTAAAGAGGAAAAATTCACACTTCAAAGGCTTATGGGGGTTAAGGCTTCAAAGATTCTGGCGATAAACAAGATCGACGCTGTGAAAAAGAATGATTTACTATCGCTTATAGACGAGATGAACAAAATAGCCCTGTTCACCGAAATTTTCCCGATATCGGCCAGAACCGGCGACGGTGTCGACGAGATGGTCGACCATATCGCCAGAGTCCTCCCCGAAGGGCCGCAGTTTTACCCCGACGATATGGTGACAGATCAACCGGAGGAATTTTTTATAGGCGAGATCATTCGGGAAAAAGCCTTTATGAACCTGTCGCAAGAGCTTCCATATTCGACGGCGGTGGTGGTGGAGAGTGTGGAAGACAAGCCGGAAGGGGTGACGGTGATCGGGGCGATCATATATGTGGAGCGTGAATCTCAAAAAGGGATAATGATCGGTAAAGGGGGAAGCATGCTGAAAAAAATAGGGTCGCAGGCCAGGGTGGAGCTTGAAGAGAGGTTTCAGGTGAAAATATATATGGATCTGCGCGTGAAAGTTCGCGACAAATGGACAGTGAACGAGCGGAGCCTGATGAACCTTGGATACAAGAAATAAGAGGCTTTGCGCCCCGAAAAAGTGTAATCCACCCGTAAACTGAAAATGCCGCTATATCAGTCGCCCGCCCTTGTGTTGCGGACGATGCGTTTGGGGGAGGCGGACAGGATAGTTACATTCTTCACCCGAAAATATGGCAAGTTAAAGGCGGTGGCGAAAGGGGCGCTTAAACCCAAAAGCAGGTTGAGCGGCAGGGTGGAGCCATTTTTGCACGTTAACATAATCGTATTCGGCAAGGAAAAGGCCGATCTTTTCAGGCTCAATTCGATTGATATCGTGGAGGCTTTCATGCCGATGCGCGAGCGGCTGGAGAGGTTGAGCCGCGCATACGTTTCGGCCGAGCTTGTGGATATATGCCAGAAAGAGGGAGATGTGAACCAGGCCGGTTTCGACCTGCTTCTATCCTTTTTACGGGCGCTTAACCAGGATATGCCTAAAGATCGCCAGGAACTGCTTTTGAGGTTTTTTGAGCTTAAATTCCTGTCATCAATAGGTCTGGAGCCAGCGCTTGAGAAATGCGTTATTTGCGGCGCGGAGCCAAAAGGGGACAAAACCGGGTTTCACCCGGCCCAGGGGGGTGTTGTCTGTTCCCGATGCCTGCCTGGCTCCCCCTCCGCTATCATAGCCACTATGGGGGCTATTAAACTTCTGGCCAAGGGGATGAGCCTGCCCAATGAGCGTCTTTCACGTCTTTCGGCCAGTCCGAAGCTTATCTTGGAGGTGGACCGGCTTGTAAACAGGTTTATTAGCGCCCATGTGGCGAGGGATATCAGGTCCGAAAGGTTCCTGAAGCTGTAGATTGGGCAAAAGTGGTAATCGACAATTTTTTGGCAAAGCGAATATGGTTTGATTAAATCTCAAAATTTATTAGTATAGTCAAATCCCACTATTATTTAAGGCGATTATATGGATCCGTTAAATGCTGGTAAGCTCAATTCCTTCTTTGGGGAGGGGACTGTCCTGAAAGGGAAGTTGAAATTCAAGGGGATCCTTCGTCTGGATGGCGAACTGGAGGGTGAAGTCACCTCCGGGGACACTTTTATTGTTGGTAAATCGGGCAAGGTTCACGCAAATATAAAGACCGATAATCTTTTCAATTTTGGCGGTATCGTGGGAAATGTCGACGCCAAAAACAAGATATCACTTCATGCCAAGAGTAGCCTGAGAGGGGATATTAACTCCCCCTACCTTCTGGCCGACGAATCCTCCTTTTTTGAAGGCTCGTGCCGAATGCCGCTGGAGAAGCGTCAGCAGATAGGAAAATCGGGTAAGGGGGCGCTTCTGGCCCCTTCCTCAGCCTCAATCCCTTCACCTCCCGCGGGTATAGCGCAAGAAGATTACGAAGAAGGCGCTTCTTCTTCCGCATGGGGGAAAATTATCGCAATCCTGATGGTGGTGGGCGCCTTGGGGGCCGGATGGTATTATTTTGGTGATGAATATTGGCCTGTTGTGAAAAAAGCGGCTGTTCAGAATATGCCGAACGTCGCCGCGGATTACACAACAGATCCAGCGGAAACGGCGAAACCTGCAGAACCTGTGAAACCGCAAGAGCCGGTAAAAAAAGCGGAGGCGCCAAAGCCAGCGAAGAAACCAGAGCCGGCAAAAACGGCCGAGGTGACAAAAGAGCCTGTGGAGATAGCTCAACCTCAGGTGGAGATTAAAAAGAAGGAAGAACCAAAGCCGAAGCCGCAGGTGGAAGAAACCTTGAGCGAAACCGATCGACTTCGGAAAGAAATAGAAAACAAACCGTTCGACCCCCAACCGCGTCTCAAGCTTGTTTTTAACAGTCTTAAAGGGAACAACTATAAAGAAGCCATTGCTATATTGAAAGAATCTGTGGAGGCTCTTCCTGAAAGCCCAGAGCTAAGAATACTGATCGCCAGAACCTACCAAAAGGCGGGCCGCGAGAAAGAAGCTCAGAAACATTTTCTGGCGCTAGGCAAAATCGATCCAGGCTCCATAGAGGCCAGGGTCAACGACGGGTATGGGAGGCTCGATAAAGGGGCGCTTCAGCAAGCGGCTGATATGTTCGGCAAGATTTTGGAAGACGATCCGGAGAACCAGCGGGCCAGGCTGGGGCTGGCCACGGTGTACAGCAGGCGCGAAGAGAACGACAAAGCGGCCCTGGAGTGCCTGCGGATATTGGAGTTTGACAAAGATTATGCGCCCGCATTGAACCGGCTGGCGTGGATATACGCCAAGCAGGGGCTGAAACTCGAGGAGGCAAAGGCTTTGTCGGAGAGGTCCACCAAAGTTTTTAGCGACATACCGGAATATCTCGACACCCTTTCGGAAATCCATTTCCGCCTGGAGGAATATGATAAGGCTATTGATCTTATTAAAAAAGCGATAGCCCTGGCCCCGAACGATTCCTATTACGAGCGCCAGCTTTTTAAATTTCAAAGAGCCAGGAAAAGACAAGGCTGACTTTTTGAGGCTGTTATCTGGCTGATCGAATCGGGAGCCTTTGGAGTAAATTGGTGATTCCCACATGCGATAGCTGGCTTGCCCTTTGCCACACCATCCCGCCGGCGAAAAACGTTTCGTAGTCAAGCACATCAAGCAAAAGGGCATGCTGAACCTTTTCAAATTTCGCCTTCCACAATATTTTGCCATCGGCGGGGTTTATAACCGCAAGAGAAAGCCCCACCGCCGCCGGCTTCTCGGCCGCAATCTTGGTCCCCACAAGCTCTTCAAACCTCATCACAGAGCCCATCATCACAACATCGGCCCCCATACGCCGCCCGATATCGGCGCCAAGCGCGGCGGTGTATTGGTTGTGCTTTAATTCCGGCATATCTTTGAGGGCTTCCACAAGGATTTTGCGGTGAATCACGTCGAAACCTTTGTCTACCAGGGCCAGCCGAAGCTGGTCCGCCACCATGACACCAGAACCGGCCGGGGCGAAACCTGATATAAAATGAAACCCGGTAACGGGGCAAATATTCGGGTCGCCCTCGGTTATTTCGGCTTGATGCTCATGAAAATCGAGAACGACAATTTTTTTAACGTTGTGAAGCGCAAGAGTGTCTGGCGCAGGGGAGACTGTGACACCTTTGGCGCGCCGGACCGACATTTCGCCGCTTTGGCATGAGGAGCCGGCAAGGGCCAGCGCAATCAGCAGGCATGTTTTAGCGAAAGTCTTGTAATATGCCATAAATTTTTCCACCGCTATTTATGGTTAAACCCGGGGGCTCTCATTGTGGGACGATTTTTCACCGGTGCGAAGATAATGTCCACTTTTACCGCCACTTTTTTCTATCACCATAATGTCCGATATCACCATATCCTTGTCGACCGATTTGAGCATATCGTAAACAGTCAGCCCGGCGACGGTGACGGCCGTCAGCGCATCCATTTCCACCCCCGTTTTCCAGTCGGTGGTGACAACACCCCGCACATCGACGCACGACTCCTTTTCATCAGCTTTAAGGTCTATATCCACGGAATGTATCGGGATAGGGTGGCACAGCGGGATAAGGTCGGCGGTTTTCTTTGCCGCCATAATGCCGGCGAGCCTCGCCACCCCCAGCACGTCTCCTTTGGCCGCTTTCCCTTCGATCATAAGCTTCAAGGTTTCAGGCTTCATGGTCACCCGCGAAACGGCGGTGGCCACCCTGTGGGTTGGGGTTTTTTGGCTCACATCCACCATATGGGCGTCGCCTTGCTCGTTAAAATGGGTAAGAGGCATATCCTTTGTTCCTTATAATTACCGTTTATTCCGTTAACGTTCCATTAATTCCACTATCATTCTGGCGATGGCTTTAAAGTCATCTCTGTGAAAAAGAGGTTTATCGCCCTCTACCCCCCTTTTATTATCCGGGGAATCTGTGATAAAGCCAGCCACGTTTTCATATTCGCGCCCTTCGTTCGCCATCTTTTCAGCCGAACCCAGAAACACGAAACGAGGAATATCCCCCTCCAGTTTAAAGCCTTCCACCAATACTATATCAGCTTTTCCGGCAAATCTGGCCGCCACATCGTCAAGGCCTGTCGGCTCATGAGTCTTTTCCATATAGGCAAAAAAATCGTCACTCAACAATATAGTCGGGTTGGCCCCCGCCATGCGGAATCTGAACGAGTCTTTCCCCTCTTTATCCACTTCCACGTGATGATGAGATCTTTTAACCGCGCCGACACGAAAGCCGCCGGCGCCCAGCTCCTCGATAATTTTAACGATAACAGTGGTCTTTCCGCTTCCCGATGGGCCGACCAGTGACACCAGAAAAGGAACATCGCGCATTTAAAACCTTTCAGGAAAACAGTCATAACATATAATGGTGTTCGAAAACAGTATATCAAAGAGGATCGATGAAAATACCATTTGCAATCCTGGCCGGGGGGAAAAGCCGAAGGATGGGACGCGATAAGGCTTTTGTCGAGGTCGACGGGACGCCGATGATAGAAAGGGTTATTGCGGCTGTCCGCCCTGGCGCGTCGACGATCACCCTCATCGCCAACGAACCGGAGAAGTTCAAAAAATTCGGCTATCCTGTGTTTGCCGATACCATTGCCGGAATGGGGCCTCTGTCGGGGCTGGTCACCGCTTTCGAGGTCATTGATGGAAATCGGATATTTATGGTGGCTTGCGATATGCCCTATGTCTCGCCAGAAATCGTGGAGTTTATCATCAAATGCGGCGACAGGCCGGGCGAAGCGCTGATGCCCATTATCGGGGGGCGGGAGCAGGGGCTAATGGCCATATACAGGCGAGGGACCCTGGAACGGTTTATGGAGCGGATAGAGAAAAAGGATATCCAGTTTGACGAGTTCCGCCGCTCCATCACAAAGAGCCATGTGGAAGAAGAGGAGTTAAAATTGATTGATCCGGCCCTCCGGTCATTTATTAATGTAAATTGCCCCGACGATTTACCCTAGAAACTCCATTTCATTTATACTGCCGGTCAGACGCCAGATTGGGGCCTAGCTGTGTTAAAAAGCCGGGTCTGGCTACATTTACACTCTTTTCACGTCAAACAGCCCAGCCTGTTAAAGCAGTCGAGATTGTTAAAGACCAAACCCGGGGGAATCGGGGTCAGACCAGATTATTGCGCGCCCGGATTCCCCGAATTAATCCACCGGTCGGCACGCATTTTTGCGGGCGGTTAAAACTGAAATATTTCGATCTATTTTAACGAAATATTGAAAAAAATAGTTTGCTATACACAGCGCCCTATGCTATAAATCCCCTTACTTTGATTTTGCCAGTAGGTAAAGCAGTTACCAGCCGGGCTGAAAGTGTCTTTTATTTAGTTTGTTGAGGGTTTTCCAAAAGAACTGGATGGAGCTATAAAGCATGGGTGAAAATTTAGATTTGCCAGGTGAAAAGTCGGGGGGGGCTTCCCGCAGAAAATTTTTCCTGATTACCGGATGGTCTTCCATAGGCCTTTTCCTTGGTGGTTCGGGTGTGGCTTTCGCTAAATTTTTCTATCCCGGTGTGCTTTATGAGCCGCAAACCACCTTTAACGCCGGTAAACCTGAAGATTTCGTCGCCCCCACCAAAGAGGGTGATGTGGTGATCGACGAGAGGTTCAAAAAAACCCAGCGCGTCTGGATAGCGCGAGGCTCCACCGGGATATATGCGATGGTGGCTGTTTGCACTCATCTTGGTTGCACCCCCAACTGGTTCCCTGGCGAACAGAGGTTCAAATGCCCCTGTCACGGGTCGAACTATAATCTTGAAGGAGAAGTTGTGGCGGGGCCCGCTCCTTTGCCTCTTTATCGGGCGATGATAAGCCAGGCCCCGGATGGATCGATGATTGTCACCACAGGCCTTTTGGGGATTAAAAGGCCTGAGCTTCAATATCCGAAACGGGTGTTGATTCCACGCTGGACCGATGAAGAAATGAAAGTTATCACGAAAGAACCATACTTCCTCACCGTTTAGGAATGGTCGATTTAAAAAGGTAAAGGATGAGCGATATACAACCAGGAGATAATCGGAACAAGCAAGGGGGGCTTTTAGAGACGATCATCGAGCTTGTGACCAAAAACCCTATATGGCTCTCGCTTTTCAGGACAGGTTTTCCAAACACGCTCCTAAAACGCATGGCTGTTATGCGTTCGAGCTTTGTTATGCACATTTTCCCCACAAAAGTGGGGATTCACGGGCTTAAGCTGACATATGGCTGGTGCATGGGTGGAATCACTTTTTTCCTTTTCGTACTCCTTACGATCACCGGCGTGATACTGATGTTTTATTATGTGCCGGATGAAAACAGGGCGTATACAGATATGAAAAACCTGGCTTTCATGGTTCCCTATGGCCGCATTATGCGCAACATGCACAGATGGGGCGCCCATGCGATGGTCTTTAGCGTGATCGTGCATATGGCCAGGGTTTTCTATACAGGCTCTTACAAGCCGCCTCGCCAGTTTAACTGGGTGGTGGGTGTTTTGCTTCTGAAGTTCACCCTGCTCCTTTCGTTCACCGGGTACCTTCTCCCGTGGGATCAGCTGGGGTTCTGGGCTGTCACCGTCGGCACGAACATGGCCTCGGCGACTCCGTTTATAGGTTTTGAAGGCCCATTTAGCGAGTATCTTGGGATTCGGATAGATAATGATATTAGATTTGCGCTGATAGGGGGCACCAGAATCGGGGCCAACGCCCTGCTTCGCGCATATGTGTGGCATTGTGTGGGTTTACCCCTTCTCGTCTCCGGGATGCTGGCGTTTCATTTCTGGCGCGTCAGAAAAGATGGCTTTTCAGGCCCGTTATAGGGCTGAGCGGCAAATTTGTTTTATTGAGGAATATATATAAATGTCAGATCTGAAATTGGCTAAATCAGGGTATATGCTGGCTAACAAGCCCGATTATCCCAGGGTTTCCTCATGGCCCTACCTTATATGGGTGATTTTTCTAAGCATCCTGTTCTTTACGATTATCATATGGGGCGTATCGTTCATTGCGGACGCGCCTCTTGAAGAAGAGGCCGCATGGGCCAAAACACCCAACCCGGCCAAAGCTCCCTGGTATTTTATCGGATTGCAGGAGATGCTGGTCTATTTCGATCCCTGGATTGCCGGAGTGCTTCTGCCAGGGCAGATTCTGGTTGGCCTTATTCTTATACCTTTTGTTGATATATCTCCACATGCGCAGGGGCGTTACGGATGGGAGGACAGGAAATTTGCGGTCTCCTTCTTCTCTTTTGGGATGTTCATATGGTTTGCGCTGATAGCCGTGGGACAATGGTTCCGCGGCCCTAGCTGGGAGTTTTACTGGCCTATTCTCGATTATCAGATCGGGGGACACTCCTGGACTTATGAAGGTGTTCCTTTAAAGGTCACCACCGCCACCCTGCACAATATGCCCAACACAATTGGGCTGGCTTTTATAGTTCTCTTTTTTGTTGTGGGGATGATCCTCCCCTTTGTGATTGTAAAAGCGGCCGGCGAAAGCAAAATCGGGAAGGCCAGCAAAGATTATATCGAGTCTCTTGGGCTTATCCGATACGGCATAGTCCAGTCTCATGTCGTGCTTACTTTTTTTGTGGTGGCCAAAATCGTGTTGCGGCTCACTTTTGGGTATAAATACGTTCTAACCACTCCGTGGTTTAATATATAGGCTGGAGTGACGGAAATATGATGAACAATATCGTTATAGGACTGCTGATAGTTAATGTTGTTGGCACCATTGTTTTCTGGACACGTGATAAGCACCTTCTTTATGCCTTGTATTCAGTCACCATACTCTCCTTTTTCGTTGTGACGGTATATGAGGATTACACTCCGGAATGGAAAGATTATCAGCGCCAATACGTTAAGCTGTTGATAGATAAAGAGAGCGACGCCCAGAAAAAAGAGGATCTTGAGAATTTTCCTATATCGATCAAGCAGATCTGGAATAAAGAATTAAAGATCGCCGACAGGTGCACCACATGCCACCTGGGGGTCGATAACCCCGATATGGCCGATGCGCGGCAACCCTTTAAATATCATCCTGCGGCGCACGTTAAGGATGATGGCATGATTATCCACGATTTTAACGAAATAGGATGCACCATATGCCATCAGGGCCAGGGGCTGGCGACTTCGGAACATCTGGCGCATGCTTTTCATGTCCCGCACTGGGATCTTCCCATGTATCCTATCGGTAAAGAGGGGATGGTGCAGGCCTCCTGTCCGGAGTGTCACGACGAGCTGTCGTCCCCGATGGATTTCAGGCTTCTGGAAGGCGCCGAGATGATCACCGATTCCAGGGAGTTCGCCGACGGCGACAACGAAATGGAGATCGAGTGCCGCGAATGCCACACATATTACGGCGTAGGGGAGGTTCTGGCCCCCGATCTTACCGCTTTTGGCGAAACAACCGAGCATGAATTTGAGGCGACTCATATCATGAACTACGTCGAAGGGAATAAAACAAAGTACGAGTGGACCATTCAGCATTTCATGAATCCACAGAAGATCACCCCCGATGACGAGGAACTGGGGATGGAAGAGACGATTATGCCGAACTTCGAGATGAGCCGTGAACAGGCTCATAAACTGACGGTTTGGGTCTTCTCGATGAAAGAGAGCACGGTGCCTGTGAAATATCGATACAGGCCGGCCGCTCCACAAGCCTCCAGCAAACCGTCGGTTGCAGAACAGATCGCCGGGCTATACACACCAGAGGAGTTTGCGGCGCTCTCCAAGGGTGAAAAACTGTTTTTAAGGACTAACTGCTGGATTTGCCATACCATTCGCGGCAAAGGTGGCAAGCTGGGGCCGGATCTTACGAAAGTAGGCAAAAAGAGAGACGAAGCGTGGATGCTTAAACATTTTAAAGATCCAAGATCTGTCACCCAGAAGTCGTTCATGCCGAAATTTAACCTTACGGATGAGCAGATGCGCGAGCTTGTTGTATATCTCCAGACCCTGAGATAGGCTTGCCGCTCGCCATCTGGTTTTCAGACGGATTGTTAAATGAGCCGGTCGAAAATGATATACTTTAGACAAGGTCTAAAAATGGCTATTCAAGACATTTATATCGCCAGCTATGGTGGTGAAGGAGTGCATGATGTCTAAAAGAGTTTACGATTTTTTGTATGAGCCTAAAACATACGAAGAGATACCCTGCCAGTTCAATTGCCCTGTCCACACAGATGTGGAGGGTTACATACACCTGATACGCGATGGACGATGGGCTGACGCTCATGCCCTTATACGAGAAACAAATCCCTTTCCGTCGGTGTGTGGCCGTGTCTGCCAGCATCCGTGCGAAACAGATTGCAGCCGGGGAAGCGTGGATGAGGCTGTTTCTATCAGGACCCTGAAACGGGCCGCAACTGACTTTTCCTATGACGATATTATCCCGCCGCCGAGAACCTATCCCACTTTGGAAAAGGTGGCGATTATCGGGGCCGGCCCCGCCGGGCTGACGGTGGCATATGACCTGGCCCGCCTTGGATATCGTGTCACGGTGTTTGAAGCGGAGAAACACCCGGGAGGAATGCTCCGGTATGGTATACCCGCCTTCCGCCTTCCGAGGGAGACTATCGATAAAGAAATAGAGTTTATCCGTATGGCGGGGGTAGATATACGATGTGATACACGAATCGGGAGAGACATCACCCTTCCCGCCCTCAAAAACGAGTATAAAGCGGTCATTATCGCCGCCGGCGCATGGAAGCCGGCCACCCTGGGCATTCCCGGCGAGGATCTTGAAGGGGTCTATCACGGTGTGGACTTTTTATACAAGGTAAACTCCGGCGGGGCGATACCCCTTATTGGAAAAAAGGTGGCGGTTATCGGGGGAGGATTTACGGCGATGGACGTATCGCGCTCCGCCTTGCGGCTTGGAGCAAAGGAGGCGAGCGTTGTGTACCGGCGCACAAAAGACGAAATACCGGTGACCCATGAAGAGCTGGAAGACACAATAGACGAAGGGGTGAAACTCCACTATTTGGTGGCCCCTCTTGATATAGTTTCGGATGATGGAAAGACCGTATCTGGAATCAGGCTGATCAAAAACAAGCTTGGCGAACCAGACGACTCTGGCAGGCGGCGCCCCGTGCCGATCGAGGGCTCCGAATTTATTATGAAATGCGATATTGTGGTCCCTGCCGTGTCGCAATACCCGTTGCCCGATTCCATTGAAAATCAAAAAGATATCACCCTGGACAAATGGGACAATATCAAAATTGATAAAAATACATTGATGAGCGACGTTCCCGGAGTGTTCGCCTGTGGCGACTTTTTGTGGGGTACGCGCCACGTGATCGAGGTGATCGGCGAGGCGCATAAAACATCTGTGGCTGTCGACAGCTTCCTCCGTGGCGAACCGGCCGAAAAGACTGATAAAAGGCGTAATAACTTTACCCTCAACGATTACGATGAGCCGCAGGACAAAGCCTTGCGGTACGATGATATACCGCGCGCCCACAACCCGATGATGGATAATAAAGTAAGGAGCAAAACCTTTGCGGAGGCTGAAACCGGCTTTACCAGGGACCAGGCCATCCGCGAGGCGGGGCGATGCCTGCAGTGCAACTATCTTTGGACCTATCTGCCAGAGCTGTGTATCATGTGCCAGAACTGCGTGGACGTGTGCCCCCAGTCTTGCCTTTCCATCGCCCAATTATCCGAGCTACAGCATAACCGCTGGCTCAACGAAGGGATCGGGCTGAATGAGCAGGGGGTCACAGGGATCGAGATAGACAGGGATCTATGCATTCGATGCGCGTTTTGCAAGGATGTCTGCCCCACAGATTCCATTACTTTCTCCTGCTTTGCGTCTAAAGTTGAAGCTTTAAAAGCATAAATCAGAGCGCGCGCGGTTTACCGTTTAATCGCGCGCCGTTTTTTTGCGCGGTTTTCTGCATTTTCCAGGGGCTCGTATATCTTCCCTATATCAGGACAGGCCGGACAGAAGGGCGCCGCACTTCTCCTCTGGTATGTTAAAGTTATCTTGAATCCTTTATTAATCAAGACAGAAACATATATCAGATTCAAATTTAACACCTCTTGGAATGGCAATAACAAACCGAAAAGTATCCGCCGTTATCCCCTGCCTTAACGAGGAAGAGACCATCGGCATTTGTATCGCAAAAGTGATAAAGGCGTTTAAAAAGCTGGGGGTGGATGGCGAGGTTATAGTCGGGGATAACGGCTCCACCGATAATTCGGCCAAAATAGCCCGCGACCTGGGGGCGATAGTGGTTAATCAACCGGTTCGCGGATACGGGGCGGCTCTGCAGGCGGCCATTGAAGCCGCAAAGGGCGATTATATCATCATGGGTGACGCCGACGATTCGTATGACTGGGGCAATATCGCCCCTTTTCTGATTAAGCTTGAAGAGGGAAACGAGCTCGTTATGGGGAACCGGTTCAAGGGGGGGATAATGCCTGGCGCCATGCCAGTCTCGCACAGATATTTTGGCAATCCCCTTTTCTCCCTGATGGCCAGGACGATATCGAGCGCTCCCGTTGGAGATTTCTATTGCGGCATGAGGGCTTTCACAAAAAAGAGATACGAAAAACTTCGCCTGACATCCCTGGGGATGGAGTTCGCCATTGAGATGGTGGTCAACGCCGCCAGGACCGACACAAAAATCGCCGAAGCGCCGATTATTCTTTATCCCGATAAACGTTCCAAGGCGCCTCACCTGCGCACCTTCATCGATGGATGGAGGACGCTCCGGTTTATTTTGACCTATGCGCCTAACTATCTTCACCTTGTTCCGGGAGCCCTGTTATTCCTGATCGGCGCGGCCCTGCAGATATTGCTTGTGAAGGGGCCCGTTATCATTAACGGATTTTATATAGGCATACATTTTCTGGCGCTTGGGTGCCTTCTGACCCTGGTTGGTTTTAATATTATCAACATCGGGGCGCTGGTGAAGGTTTTGCTGGTGACCAAAACTCCTTTGGTGAAGGACAACATGGTTATATGGCTGAAAAACAATTTTTCGCTGGAGCTTGGGCTGATTGTGGGCGGGCTTCTTCTTGCGGGCGGCCTGGCGATTGACGGGGCGCTTTTGTGGAAATGGCTTTTTTTCTCCCAGCCGATGGAAGACTCGATTCATGTGGCGTTCATCGCCACCAATGTGATCGCCATCTCTGTGAATATTATTTTCAGCTCTTTCCTGATCGGGCTGTTTTTAGAGGAAGCGAAGCGCGATAGCAATCCCGGTGGCATGGCAGATGTCTGATTTTCCGTTTATTTCTGTTGTTATCCCTGTCTATAACGGGGAGGGGAGGATAGAAAACTGCCTCCGAAGCCTGAAACAGCAGGACTATCCCACAGACAGGTTCGAAGTGATTGTTGCCGACGGTATGTCGACCGACAAGACCGTGGAAATAGCCCATGAGTATGGCGCCACGGCGCTTCCCAACCGGCGAAAGGACCAGGGCGCGGCGAGGAACGAAGCCTTGAAAATGGTTAAGGGTGAACTGCTGGTTTTCCCGGACGACGATTGCGTGCTTCCGCCCCGGTGGCTTTCGACAGGGGAAAAATGGATGAGGGACAAATCGATAGACGCGGTGGGGGGGCCCACCCCCAGCCCCGAGTCGGCGGGGGATTTCACCAAAGCGGTTGACCTGATATTCGGGCTGGCGTCATCGGCCGGCTACTCGGTGCAATCGGGCCGGTTCGAGCCTGGGGTCGTATACGATCTGCCGGGGGGGAACACCATGTATCGAGCCGATGTGTTAAAGGCGATGGCGCCGATTCGCGAAGATTTTTCCGAAGATGTAGACCTGCACCTTAGAATGATACGCAAAGGACACAAGCTTTTATACGCGCCAGATTTTATCGCATGGCATCACAAAAAAGATACGCCCGAAAAATTTTTCAGGCAGATACGCCGCTTTGCGCTGGGCAGGATGCGGCTGAACCGAGAGCTTGGAGGGGCGCTCCGCCCGATGCACTGGCTGGTGGCGTTTTTGTTTCCTCTCTTTTTGGCCACCTTTGTTCTGGCGATTGTGGCCGGCTTTATAATCCCTTTTACGATCGCCATTATTGCTTTAGCCATATTGTTATTGGTATCGAGCCTGATATTGTCGCGATCTTTGAAAGTGGCGCTATTATCTATTCCGGCGGCGGCTATTTTTCTTTTTTCGTGGAGTTACGGTATTTTTTACGAGTTGTTTTTTCCCATGAGGATTAAAAGGGCCAGCTTCCGGCAAAACAAAAATGATTGATCGCATAATAACAAGCATACCGGGGCTGGCCAAGGCGGATATCCACCTCAGGGAAGTCATCAAGGGCGCCACCGTCACATTTACGCTAAGGGTCGCAGGCGCCGGGCTTATGTTTCTTTTCAACCTTATTCTGGCGCGTAAGTTTGACCCTGCGGGGAGCGGCCTTTTTTATCTTTCGCTCACGGTCGCTTCCATAGGGCAGGTGATAGCATGCTTCGGGCTGGGCGCCACGCTGGTTCGCTTTGTCGCGGAATATTCGGCCAAAGGGGATTGGGTGGGCGTGGCGGGCGTATACCGGCTGGGGATAAAGATCGCGCTGGGGGCGTCGCTGGCGGTGACGCTGATAGTGTTATCAGCCTCCGGATGGATGGCTTTATCCCTCTTTGATGAGCCTGGCCTTGTAACGCCTCTTCGCATTATGGCCCTTGGCATTTTGCCCCTTACGATGATAACCCTGTATTCGGAGCTACTTCGGGGATTAAAAAAAATAAGGGATTCCGTGCTGATTAGCAGTGTGTCGATCCCTTTGATGACGCTGATATTTCTGGTTTCTCTGGGCGAATCGGCCACGATCACCCGGGCGGTGACAGCCTATTTGTTGTCAACCGTGATGGCGATGACTTTTGGCGGTTACCTTTGGCGAAGGGCGACCCCTCAAATCAAGGGGGCCATGGGCCATTTTGACGGGAGCCAGCTTTTCAATACGTGCGTCCCGCTCTTCTGGGTGAGCGTGGTGGGCATCGTCACAGCCTCCACCGGCACAGTTATGCTGGGCTACTATTCCAGCAGTGACGAAGTGGGGATTTATAATATCGCCATGCACACCGCCTCCCTTACAAGCTTCATACTTGTGGCGGTGAATTCCATCGCCGCGCCAAAATTTTCCCAGTTATATTCCCAGAACGATCACGACGCCTTGAACAAGCTTGCCCGTTCGTCGGCGAAAATGATGACCCTCCTGGCGCTCCCTGTTCAGGTGACCCTTGTTTTGGGGGCGCCTTTAATTCTGTCGCTGTTTGGCCAGGCTTTCACCCAGGGGGCTACGGCCCTTGTGATATTGTCGCTGGCCCAGTTTGTGAACGTGGCGACAGGATCGGTCGGCTATCTTCTGATCATGAGCGGGCACGAAATAATTGTCAGAAACATCGCGGCCATTTTTGCGGCTGTGAATCTTTCGCTGTCGGTCGTATTGATCCCGATGTACGGGGTGAATGGGGCGGCGATCTCCTATGCCGTCACTGTCGCGGGGGCCAACCTGGCCAGCGCGCTTTATGTTTATATCAAGCTCTCCATCATCACCTTTCCCGTTCCGGACAGATTTTTGCGAAAATGAAAAAACAGAGGGGTCGGCCACCGGTGATTATTATTGGGATGCACCGCTCCGGCACCACCATGATAGCCGGGATGCTGGCAAGGCTGGGGCTTTTTACAGGGTGGCGGCTTGATGGAGGGAATTCGGAATCGGTCTTTTTCACAAAAAATAACGAATCGATTTTATCCGCTGGCGGGTGCCGGTGGGATTCTCCTGATTCTTTTAAACATGTTCTCAATCGGGCGGAATCTGTGGAACTATTGGCGGAATCGATGCGAAGGCGCCTCTCCTCACCCGCCAGTTTCATTTACCTCGGCATAAAAATGTTGTTAACTCGCCGCTCCATTTTTAATATCGATAGCCCGTGGGGATGGAAAGATCCGCGCAACACCATAACCCTTCCGATATGGCTAAAGCTTTTTCCGGAGGCGAAAATAATCCACATCATTCGTAACGGGGTGGATGTGGCCGACTCCCTTAAACGCAGGGAGAGAAGGGCGCTCGGTAAAATAGAGAAAATGCCAAAGGGGGCGCTTTATAACCTGGGGATAACAGATAGTGTGAAGATCGGGTCACCAAAAGTCGCCAGGCTGGAAGGAGGGTTTGAGCTGTGGGAAGAGTATCTGGAATTCGCCGAAACGAGCCTGGCCTCCCTGCCCAACGAGGTCGCCACCATCCGCTTCGAAGATTTTATTGGCGACAGCCCCGGCGCCCTGGCGCGGCTTGCCAGCTTCTGCGGGCTCGGCGCTGGTGAAGGGGCGATATCGTCCGCCTGCAGGGACGTCCGTAAAGACCGGGCGAATATTTTCGCCAGAGATAGCGTCCTTCGCTCTTTCTGGGAAAACGTGCGGGAGAGCCGCTATATGGTAAAGCATGGCTATCGGGTGAAAGAAGAGCGACGATGAAAAAGCTTTGCCTGCTTATTTTGCAATATAACTCTTCAGACATGACGCTAAAAGCTCTTGAAAGCATAAAAAAATATGAGGGAGACCGGCTTAATGAATATAGAATCGTCATCATGGATAACGCGTCCAAAAACCCCCGGCAAGAGGCGATAACCACCCTCTATCCCTTTGTGGAATATATTCAATACGAGGAGAACCTCGGTTTCGCAAAAGCTCATAACCGGGTGTGGGATTCTATCGAGGAGAAGTGGACACTTCTGATGAATAACGATTGTGTGTTGCTCAATAACGCCATACACAAAACCATGACACAGGCCGAGGAGAGCCGGGCCGATTTCGGGACATGCGCTCTTTATAACGAGGATATGACCCCGCAGATCAACTATGCCCCTTTGCTCTCCCCGTTTCGGCGGATCATGTGGGAAATGACCGGGTTTAATAAATATGTCTGGCCACGGCTCAAGTCGCGCAGGAAAAAATCGACAGTGGGGTTTATAAGTGGAACATTTTTGCTTATCAAAACAGAGTTGTTTAAAGAGGCCGGGAAGTTTGATGAAAGCTATTTTATGTATACCGAGGATCTGGACCTGATGTTTCGCCTTGATAAAATGGGAGCGCGCGGCTGTTTGTTCACGCAAGGGAGGCTTATACATTCCGGCGGACAAAGCGCAAGCAGGAGATGGGGCAACGATGAAATCGCGCGGATGAGGGTGCGGCAATGCATAGAGACGATGAAACGCCACTTCCCGAAATGGCAGGTGTGGCTTTGGCTCCGGCTGAACATCGTGGCGCTTTCGGTATTGTCGCGGCTACCGATGTTCAAGGAAGGAATGCCAGGCGCCATGGCGAAGGCATACAGGGAGAGGGGCGCTCCGCCGAAGAATCCGAATCGGGAGCCAGGCGGACGAACGAAAACTTGAACAAGCGCTAGGCGCTGCCTGGCGCGTGAGCCTTTAACCGGGGAGATTAATATTAAAGAGAAAATTTTGGCCAGTGACAACAGGGTGTCGGCCATATTCAGGATCGGCGCTAGCGCCTTTATCGCCCTGAAAGTTATAACGCTCGCCCTTCTGGCCCACAACACCCTTTATGTGATGGACGAGTTCCAGCAGGGGGGGTATGCGAAACATATCGCCGCAGGCTTCTATCAGGCGTTTTATCCCCTTAAAACAATCTTATTCGCATATTTCTACTGGCCCGCATATGAGCTGGGGGAGACGTCGGCCCAGGCGATGCTGATCGCCAGATATCAGACCGCGCTATTGGCGGTGGCCATCCTCGGCCTGGTCTACCTGGTCTCCAGAAACATGGGGAGAGACAAAGTGGAGGCTCTTTTCGCTGTTTGCGTCACCCTCGCTTTTTCCACATTTATGGAGCGCGTTTTCAGGGTGCGGTCCGAGCCGCTGGCTCTCTTTTTTGCGATGACTGTTTTGTGGCTGTTGACGCTGGAGAAAAAAACAAGGTGGAAAGTTTTGTGGGCCGGGGCGCTTTCCGGCGCCGCTTTTTTGACGACGCAGAAGGCGGTCTATTTTAACGTGGCTTTCGGCCTTGCGATTATAGGGGAGGGGGCGATCAGGAAAGCATATAAGGACGCGATCGTCCGAAGCGCTATATATACATCGGGCTGGCTGGCGGCTGTCGCCGTTTACAGTATATATTTTCGTGGGGCGGAGTTTGCCGATGTTATTCGGCGCATTTTTACGGCGCCGATGAGATTGGCGGCTCATGGGGGTGAATATTATCCGAACCTGGCTGAGTTCATCTATCAAACCCTTTATCGAAACGTGTTGCCATACGGCCTCTGCTTCGCCGGAGTTGCGATTGCTTTTGCGAAAAGAAAATCGCTTACGCCCTCCGGGTGGACAGCCCTCATAGCGACAACCGTGATAACTGTCCTGGTCTTCAGGCATAACCAGCCGTGGCCATATGTTTTTATTATGGCCATACCGTTCCTTGCGCTTTTCAGCGCCGAAGCGCCCAAAGCTCTGATAGATATACGCCCAAACGTGATGCGATGGGTGTTTGTGGCGCTCCTTGTCGTTTTATATTTTTCGTTCGAAAGAAACATCGGCTATTTCGGCAATTCCAACGTTGCGCAAAACCGCGTGTCGATGGAGGCGGAAAGCCTCCTTGGCCCGGACGACTATTATTGCGACGGTGTGGGGATGCTGGTGAAAAAGCGGTTTACCGCCGGCGCATGGTGGGACGCCAGGGCGATAAAGGGGATAGCGGATGACGCTACAAGAGGTGATTTTTCCAAAATCGAAAAAGTTTTTTCTTTCGAACCGAAGGTGTGGGTTTTAAATTACAGAGTTCAAAAACTGATGAGCCTGCTTCGGCCATACCTGGAAAAATCGTACGTGAGAATATATCCTAACGCCCTGGTCTCCGGCGCCTCTCTTGCCAGTGGAAAGGAAACTATATTTGTAAACAGGTGGAAAGGGGCCTATCGGCTGTACTCCGCCAATGGCGAGAAGGTTATAAGCCCTGTTTACATAGATGGTGAACTTGTGGAGGGGCCGTTTTTACTTGAGGTGGGGGAGCGCACGTTAAGGCTTGGCGGGGGCGCCGGCGGGCTATATTTGTTGCCGGAGGATATCGGGGGACGGTTTACAATTCCACCTGGCTCCCGCCCTTTTTATCTTTTCCCCAAAGTGTATAATTACTAGGCGGAGAAAAATTGATATGAACGAGTTTAAAGATAGAAGGATATTCATAACCGGCGTTTGCGGCGCCGTCGGCGGGGAGATGCTCCGCCAGGTTCTGGATCATCAGCCGGCCCGGGTCGTCGGGATAGACAATAACGAGAGCGCCCTGTTTTTCAAAACGGAAAAGTACAGGAACAATTCGAGGGTCCGGCTTTTCATCGGGGACGTTCGCGATGGCGACGCCCTTTTTCATCACATGATAGATACCGATATTGTGCTCCACACCGCCGCGCTGAAGCATGTGATCCTTTGTGAAGGCTCCCCGGCGGACGCGGTGAGGACGAACATCATGGGGGTGCAAAACATCATCAATGCGGCGCTCTCCACCGGGGCTTCAAAAGTGCTGTTCACCTCCTCCGATAAAGCGGTGAACCCGACAAACGTGATGGGCACCACAAAGCTCATGGGCGAAAGGCTGTTGACAGCCGCTAACACACTGAGCCGCGGTGATGGCCCGATCTTTTTTTCATCAAGGTTTGGCAATATCCTTGGTTCGTCCGGGTCTGTTGTCCCTCTTTTTAAAAAGCAGATTGCCGAGGGTGGCCCGGTGACGGTCACCGATCGCGAAATGACACGGTTTATAATGACCCTCAGGCAGGCTGTGCGTCTTACGTTCGAGTCTGTCGGGCTGGCGCGCGGCGGCGAAGTCTTTATCACGAAGATGCCGGTGGCGAAGATTATCGATCTGGCCGAGATAATGATAGAGGAGCTTGCCGAAGCTTGCGGGCATGACCCAAAAAAAATAGAGATAAAAATAATCGGCGCAAAGGCGGGGGAAAAAATGTACGAGGAGCTGTTGAGCGAGGAGGAGCGGCGAAGGACGGTGGAGATGGAAAACTATTTCGTCGTCAAGCCGGCCTTTCAGGATGTGTATAAAAATATAGAATATAAATATGCCGGCGTCATCAAGGATTATGCCGACAAGGTTTACAATTCGTCGGTGGAACCGAAGCTTGCAAAAGAAGAGCTGAGGGAATTACTGATCGCCAACAATGTATTGTAAGGGCGATCCGCTGTGAAGATCCTTGTCCTTGGGGGGGACGGATATCTGGGCTGGCCGACGGCGATGCATCTTGCCTCGAAGGGGCACAGCATATGCGTCTTCGATAACTATCTGCGCCGCAACCTCGCCAAAGAGACATCGTCGGAAACCCTGATTCCAACACCAGATCTTTTTGACCGCGCAAAAATATTCAAGGAAAGCTCCGGATATGATATGGAGGTCGTTATCGGTGATTGCGCCGATTACCAGGCGTTGACCAAAACATTCCGGGGTTTCAAACCGGAAGCTGTAATCCATTACGCCGAGCAACCATCCGCCCCCTATTCGATGATGGGTGATTACGAGGCGCGCCTGACGCTAAACAACAATTTGAACGCGACATTCAACGTTATCTGGGCGGTCAAGGAATATGCGAGTGATTGCCACATTATAAAGCTTGGCACAATGGGGGAGTATGGAACTCCCAATATAGATATTGAAGAGGGGTGGATCGAGATCGAGCACAAAGGAAGGAAAGATACTTTCCTCTATCCCAGGCAATCGGGAAGCCTGTATCACACCACGAAGATACTAGACACAGACCTTCTCTGGTTTTATGTAAGGATGAGCGGGTTGAGGGTGACCGATCTTATGCAGGGGCCGGTTTATGGATTGTCGACCGATGAGGCGGATATGGACGAGCGCCTTATCCCGAATTTTCACTATGACGATATATTTGGCACAGTGGTGAACCGGTTCCTGACCCAGGCGGTGGCCCGGTTTCCGTTGACCGTATATGGCGCGGGAGGGCAGACCCGCGGATATCTGAATATAAAAGACACCCTGCAATGCGTGGAGCTTGCGCTTTTAAACCCTGCCGACGCTGGAGAGCTTCGAATATTGAACCAGTTCACCGAGCTTCTTTCGGTGAACGACATTGCGGAAAAGGTGAAACGCGTGGGGGACTCCATGGGGCTGAAGGTGCGAGTCGAGCCGATAGAAAATCCGCGCAAGGAAAAGGAAGAACATTATTACAACGCAAATTACAAGGCGCTATTGGATATGGGGCTTAAGCCAAACTTCATGACAGACGACGTGATCGCCCGTATGCTGGAGAAACTATCGGAACATAAGGACAAAATCGACAAGAAGAAAATGTTGCCGAGGTTGAAATGGAAATAAAAAAACAGGAATTATCCTATCGGCCCCTTTTTTATATTGCGTTTCTCATTTTTAATAAGTAAAAGCAAAAAAATTAGGAAGGAAAAACTTTTTCTCAATCGATAATTACGGATGGGTGAGGCGTCGCGGAAAACAGCGAATGAAAATGGAAACAAAAACGATTTTTTGTGTTACAAATTAGACCAATCCAGATTTTTTCTACTCCATTCCATTACATGAAAAAAGCGTTACGGAAATTTAATCAGGAAGTGTTTATTTGATATGTACTTCAAACGTTTTTAGTGTAATATTAGCGCACAAGAAATTATGGCGCCCGGTGATTTTCACAGGCGATAGAGACCGCGCGCTAGCAGGTGAACGTAAAATTCGCCAGGCATGAAATGTCGTCATTATTCATTGTTTTTGTTTTTCTTGTGTATGATTTACTGGCGCAAAGTTCGCGCACAAAATTTGCGTGTGGTTCGTATGAAGCCATTGGGAGCGCATAGTTCTTGAGATAGTGGGATATCTTATTTATACAAACCGGCTGATACTGTGAGGCTGGTTTAAATATTGGAGAAGACGAAATGAAAGAGAAGTTTAAGGAACGGTTAATGCTGTTAATGAAAGGCGACAAGCCGTATACGTGGGCCCGTAAAGTAGGTATCGAAAAAGGCCTGTTTCAATATTACTGGCAAAAAGGTAAAATTCCCTCATACAATAACCTCATAAAAATCAAGAATTTCACAGGATGTTCTTTGGATTGGCTGTTGACCGGCAAGGCGGTGGCTATAGACGCTCTTGAAAAACAACGCCCGAAGGATGGCGCGATTGTTAAAGGCGAGGCGATTGTGGGTGTTAAAAAAGCGGGTTCAGTCGATTCTGTCAAACGGGTTTATGCCATGAAAAATATCAGTAAAATAGAGTTGATGGAGGATATCCTCGATATGCTGGTGCCTGGCAAGAAAATCAGGAAAGTATCCACTAAATAGAGCGGTTTAATAAACCGGGATTACACCTTGGGGGGAGCCTCTGATCATACTTTTGTATTTAGAGGTTCCTTAAAAAGATTATGATTGGTCTAGACGGGTTGGCGATGCTGGCCCTTTCCAATTTTATAATCGTTATCACAGGTGGGCTGTCGTTTGCATGGTCCACCATTCACGTTTTCAGGGTCGCCAAAAACTCTCCTTCCAGCGTCGATTCAAATGAAACAATTCTTGTGTTCGGAATTTGTCTAGAAAACGGCGCGCCCGGCGGCGATTATATACTTCGCCTGGACAAGGCCCACAAGCTACTCAGGCAAAACGAATCCGCCACCATAATTATTCTTGGCGGAGCAAAAGGGCCGGAGGACAGGTCGGAAGCTTATGAGGGGAGGCGATACCTGATAAATAAGGGCGCCCCGGAATCGAGAATACTGATCGAAGATAAATCGCGGAACACACTTGAAAACCTGAAAGAGGTGAGACGAGAGCATCCCCTGCTGATAAAAAAAAGCTTGCCGATATTTGTGACGAACAGATATCATCTGGCCAGATGCGGCGCATTGGCCGAGGGACTTGGGATAGATAATCACCTTTGCTCCGCCGAGGAGCGGCTTGATTTCAATTTAAAAACAGTGGCGCTGATTTTAAAAGAGGGTTTATATCTTCACTGGTATTATGTCGGGAAAATATTCTCCACCGTCACCAACAACAAAACGATGTTAAAAAGAATCACATAACGCTTCCGCCAGATTGTTTTAAAAGCGCGGTGTTGTGCATATGCCAGCGGCATAAATAATACTGGTCAGGGTCGTTTCTTCCGCCGTAGCGGGAAAAATAGTCCTTCTGTCAGCCAGATAAAAAACGGCGGTTAACGTTTCGGAGTGGAAATGTGGTCCGATCCATTCACATCGTTATCGAGTGTTTTTTCGATGATGGCGGCGCCGGCGGAATCGCCCAGCACGTTAACGGCTGTCCGGAACCTGTCCAGAAACCAGTCGACCGCGAGGATCAGCCCGATATATTCGACAGGGATGCCGACAGCGTTGAGGACAATCACCATTGTCACAAGCCCCGCTTCCGGTATACCCGCCGCCCCGATGGCCGCAAGCGTGGCTGTGATGGCGATGGTCACCTGTTGCATAAGTGTCAGGTCCATTCCGATGGCCTGCGCAATAAATATCGCCGCCACCGCCTCGTACAGGGCTGTGCCGTCCATGTTGATGGTGGCGCCAAGGGGCAGAACAAAATCGGTCGACCGTTTGGAAACCCTGGCTTTTGTGATGGCGCATTCCAGCGTGACAGGTAGCGTGGCCGATGAACTGGCGGTGGAAAAGGCGGTAAGCAGAGCCTGGGACATCTGGAACATGAACCTGAAGGGGTTGCGCCTCGTGAATATCCACAATAACGCCGGAATAGTGATGAACGCGTGAATCGACAGCCCCGCGAGAACGGTAAGGACATAGTAGCCGAGCTGACCCAGCGTCTCCAGGAACTTTCCCTCCGCCTGCGCCTGTCCGAAACGGGCCGCCACAAGGCAGAATATCCCCAAAGGGGCCACCTTCATCAGGAGCAGGATAAAGCTCATGAAAGCCTCGTTCACCTGTGTGATGATCTGTGTAAAGGCGGTCACCCTTTCCCCCATGGTGGTCAGCATCGCCGCAAATATGATTGAAAAGACAATCAGAGGCAGAAGGTTGGTTTCGGCCGCCGATGTCACCAGATTATCGGTGAAGAGCATCAGCAGAAGGTTGTTAAGGATGGCGCCGATAGTGGCCGATTCCATCCCGGCCTTTGCGGCCCCGCTTTGGGCCACCTTCTCCAGCGCCGCCTGATCGATAACGCCGACCCCCGGCTCGATGATGTTCACCACAATAAGGCCGACCACGACAGCAAGAATAGTCGTGGTGAGATAATACAAAATGGTGTATCCACCCGGGCGCCCCAGCTTTCGTATGTCCCCCATGCCAAGTATCCCCACCATGACGCTTGTCACCACCAGCGGCACAACCATCATTTTCAGAAGCCTCAGGAATATTTCGCCCCCCACCTTCAGAGACATGGAAAAGTGCGGAAAGGCAAGGGCGCAGGCGATGGCGACAATTATAGAACCCAGGATCCAGTAGGTCAGATAGCTTTTTTTGTCGTTATTGTCAGATGTGTTTACTGTCATCCATTATCTTTCTTGAATTGGCCTAGGGCATTGTATCAAAACGCCGCAAGAAATAGTTAAGGATGTGAATCCTGGTCGGCTATAATAATATCCTAAAGCAGGTGAGTATATGGATAAACAAAACATTGAAAATATGAAAAAACTGCTGATAGCGCGAAGTGAAGCGCTGGAGGCAGGCGTCATGCGCGGCGCCAAAGACGCCGAGCCTGTGATCCTGGATCAGCAGAAGGTGGGGCGTATATCGAGGATGGACGCCATGCAGGTTCAGGCGATGTCGGCCGAGACAAACCGGCGCAGAGCCATAGAGCTGGCGGCGGTCAGGGCAGCCCTTGAAAGGATCGAAAAGGATGACTATGGCTAT
>UOGE01000050.1_pt1 | contig 35034 bp, 30 predicted proteins | sample 1989811 | NCBI WGS metagenome assembly UOGE01 (sample SAMEA4712198, study PRJEB27164) | hydrothermal vent metagenome | biome: marine basaltic hydrothermal vent biome; feature: marine hydrothermal vent; material: mineral | place: Pacific Ocean | collected 2011-06-14/2011-07-23 | depth 1691 m | reverse complement strand
AACCATTATGGCTCCACCTGCGAGAACTGTCATCAATACCCAAGCTGGAGCGGCGCCGGAGCAGAGTTCAACCATTCCGGTGTTTTGTCCGGGTGCCGGTCTTGCCACCCTGGCCATTTCCTCGGATACGATTGCGAATGGTGCCACACATATGGCATCAGCTGGGGTTACTCCCATTCCAGAAACAAAAGCCAGGCGTGCGGCGCGTGCCACAGCTATGGCGCCGGAGGCGATGACAACGGCGACGACGGCGAAGAGGAGGACGACCACAATGATTAATATCACCAAAGCCTGGATAAGAAGGCGATATTAAAATTGAAAATACGAGGGGCGTTTTGGTGGTTGTTTGCGATAGCTATGCTTGGGCTTTCTCTTAGCTCAAGCCCCCATGCGTATGGCCAGGGCCTGGGCAGGTTTTTAAGCCCGGGTGATCTTTCCTCCCTGCACAGCGAGGCCCAAGGGCTTGCCAACTGCACCAAATGCCACACACTGGGAGGGGATTTGCCAGAGAGGCTTTGCCTCGAATGTCATGAAGGTATCGGCGCCAGGCTGGAGAAAAACAGGGGCTATCACGCCACATTGACCGATAAAAAATGTTTCGAGTGTCACTCGGACCATAAGGGGGCCGGCTACTCCATGGTCAGGTGGAACGAAAAAAAGTTTGACCATGGCGACAGGAACACAGGCTATGCCCTGCGCGGCAAGCACGCAAAAATAAAATGCAGGGATTGCCATAAAGCAAAGACCGGGAAAGGATCCAAAACATATTTACTGAAAAGTTCTGGATGCCTCACTTGTCACGGAGATATTCATAAAAAAACTCTTGGGCAACAATGTGAGGATTGCCATAACGAGAAGACGTGGAAAGGGGCGGACGTCCGGTTCGACCATGGTAAAACCGAATATCCTCTTGAAGGGAAACACGCCAGGGTTAAATGCGCCGATTGCCACAGGGTGAAAGGAATATTCAAAGTCCGGAAATTCTCCACGTGCGTTACGTGCCATGTGGAGAGGGATACGCATAAAGGCGCTTTGGGGCCCAGGTGCGAAGAGTGCCACAACGAAACATCGTGGAAAGTGTTAAACGCCAAATTCAATCACAGCAAAACGAAATATCCATTAAAAGGAAAACATAACCGGGTCAATTGCGACGATTGCCACAAAAAGAGGAAAAAGGGAATATTCAAGGTCGCAAAATTTTCAACGTGCGACGCTTCGGGTTGTCACGACACTCCCCGAAGAGGGTTCATTCATAAACGGCAATTCAAAGAGAGGCTTTGCACAGATTGCCATACGGAGGATGGCTGGAAGCCAGCCTTGTTCAAGCATGATTCGCCCGAGTACAAAGGGTTCAAGCTCCATGGCAGGCATGCCGACACGAAATGCGAGAAGTGCCACGCCAAAAAATCGGGCAAAACCGCTATCTACCGTCCTCTCGAATCGCAGACGTGCGACGCGGCCGGCTGTCACGACACCAAGGGGCGCGGAGATATCCATGGCAAACAATTTAGTGACCGGGAATGCACAGATTGCCATACGGAGGATGGCTGGAAACCAGCCTTGTTCAAGCATGATTCGCCCGAGTACAAAGGGTTCAAGCTCCATGGCAGGCACGCCGATACAAAATGCGAGAAGTGCCACCAGAACAGCGCCTGGAAACCTCTTGCCCAAAAGTGTTTCGATTGCCACACTAAAGACGATAAACACAAAGGACGGTTTGGAGCCAAGTGCGAGCAATGCCACGATGAGAAAACATGGAAAACAGAAAAATTCGCGCATGCGGCTATCGGTTTCAGGCTTGAAGGGGCGCATAAAGGGCTACGGTGTGAGGATTGTCATCAACCGGGCAAAGAAGCGTTAGGTGATGGAGAGGATTGCGCCCAGTGCCACACCGACCCGCACCTGAACCAGTTCGGTAACTTCTGTTCCGATTGCCATTCAGCCAATACCTGGGAACCGGCCAGATTCCGCCACAGCCACACAGGATTTCGCCTTGAGGGAGCCCACAGGGCGACAGATTGTGAAAGCTGTCATAAAGACAGGGTCTATCGGAATACGCCGGTCGATTGCTATAGTTGCCACCAGAACAGTTTCCTGGGGAGCCAGAGCGCCATACATAGCCCCTCCAACATAAATTGCGAAGATTGCCACAGGGCATACTCGTGGGATGTTGTGGGAGCGAGGAACATACATAGCGCCATGACCTTTAGCGGGGCGCACAAAGCGGTTGAGAGCAGTTGCAACAAATGCCACCAGCCAGGGTCTGGCGCCCTGTTATATCCCGGAGCCACATTCGAGAGCGATTGCGAAACCTGCCACCAGGCGGATTATGGCCGAATCCACGCCAACGGAGACCCGCCGGGGGTGGCCGCATGCCCGCAAACGTGCGCTCTTTGCCATAACACATCGACATTCTTCGGGGCAAGGGAGATAGTGCGATGCGACTAAAAAAACAGATCACCCTTGCAATGGCGCTGACGATGGCGCTGGCGTCCGCTTATCGCGCCTATGCCGAGATGCACGGAGCGATCACCGGCTCATACTATAATCATGATGACGATATAGACTCGTACAATTTCACTTTCACCCGCCTGCGATTAAAACTGGACGTCAACGATTTCATGGGGGAAAACGTCTCCTTAAGGCTCCGTGGCTCCACCCGTTCCGTCGGCGGGAACGATTATAACAGCACAATCCCCAATAACCGCATAGACACCGTAAAGCTTACAATAAATAAAATATTTTCCATAATCGATGTTCAGATTGGCCGGCAGACAATGCGCGATATTCCCGGCGCCAGGGTTGATGGCGCTCAACTGCGGGTGAACCTTGGGAAAAATTTTGGTGTGGGAACCTTTGGCGGCGCCGCGCCAGACCCCTATGACGACAGCTTTAACCGCGCATATTCCACCACCGGGGTATATGGCTTCTACAGATCTCTTTTAAACGGATTAAGCTTTGGATACGTGACGAGCCGCTTTAACAATGCCGAGGACCTCTCCTATTTCGGCGGGTCGGGATATGCCACGGCAAGCCCCGAACTAAGGTTTTACGGCGCCTTGCGAATGGATCACAACGTGGACGAGGATTCATATGATTTGACAAATCTTTTCCTGAGCGCAAACTTCCGGCCAAACAGGAAAGCCAAGTTTAATTTTTCATACAATGAATATCGGGCCGTGAAGCGATACCAATCAATGGAATACGACCTTAACTTCGAGCTACAAAAAACAATGCGTTTATCGGCCGATTTCAGAGTGACAAACAGCGCCAGGATTTATGGGCGGGTCGATTCCCGCACAAGGGAAAGCGATGGCGCCTCCGCCATGCTTTTACTTCTTGGAATAAAGCAGACAGAGCTGTTCGACCGGTTTTTCTATCACATATCAGTTCGGTCTATCAACTATTTCACGGCGGACATTATGCAGTTCCAGACAGCTCTTGGAGTGGAGACCGACGACAATCTCACAGCCGAGGTCAGCGCCATATATATAACAAACAAGCAACAGGACACACCCATAGAGATGAATCAATGGGTGATGGGAGCGTCTGTCGACTGGGTGTCCGAGTCCCGGTTATTTGTTTCAGGGAAAATCGAGTGGTCAAACGAATCATATGTGGATGTGGAGTCTGTTTATGTGGCCAAGGAGGCTGACGAGTTTGGCTCTATGACATACTTTCTCATGATGGGCTATTATTTCTAGCCAGGGCATAATGAAATGAAACGTGGAAGCGGTTATAACATCGTTCGGTTCAGCGTATGCGAAAGAATGTTTCACAACATTGTTATGGTCACATATTTTTTGCTCCTTATGACAGGGATGGTGATAATTGGCTATAACTTCCAGGGTGAGCGAAACTCTCTTCGGGAAATATTTGTGCTGGCGCACAAAACAACGGGGGTCATATTTCTTGGCGGCGCTATCCTCATTGTGCTGTGCGGCAAAAGAGCCGTGTGGATGGAAAACGTGAGGCTGTTATTTGTTTTCACCCTCAGGGATATAGAGTGGCTTGTTAAAAAACCGGTGTCGATTCTGTTTCGCGGTGTGAAGCCACCTCCGGCGGACAAGTTCAATTCGGGCCAGAAGGTGTGGTCGGCGATCGCCTTTTTTGGCTCTGTTACGCTGGCTGTCAGCGGGATATATTTATGGATGAACAGGTTGTCGATTCTGGCTCTTCTCATCCACACGTTTATCGCCCTGGGAATGATTTTGCCACTTATGGGGCATATGTATATGGCGATTATAAACCGGGAAACGAGGGCGGGGATCGGGTCTATTGTAAACGGCAAGGTCGATTTGCGGTGGGCCGAAGACCACTATCCCGTGTGGGTCGAAAGAAAGCGAAGAGAGCTTCTTAAAAGGAAATCGCGAAAGAAAACGGGGCTGAAAAAACGGGGGAAAAAGACGTTTGGGCTGTATGATATCCAGGAAAAACGGTAACATCCGAAAAGTTGTCCCTGGACAGATTATCTGGTTACAAACGGGCCAGAAAGAGGCGGCGCTCATTTGTTGAATTGTTTATATTGAGCTGGGGTATTATTTAACGGGATGCAAACCGTAGGAGGCGGCTGGTTTCTGTATAGTAACCGAATAAAAAATGAGAAAAGAGCTTAGTAACAAAATCTGTATCGATCGATCTGTGGTGATAAAGAAGGGGATCAGCCTTTTGGGGGCTTTGGCAGCGTTTATAATTCTTCTCCTGCCCCGCCCCGCATCGGCCATAGACCTGGGGTTTGCCCACCTCTACGGCTATATTGACCTTGAGTACAAACAGACCACCAGCGACAAGTTTGAATCGAGCGGGCCGGACGACGCCAACCTGAAAAACGGCTCCTTCGACCTGCATCACTTGAATTTCCTTCTAGACGCCACTGTCTCTCCCAACCTGTTTGTAAAGGTTCAAATGGAGTTTGAACACGGGATAAACTCGCTGGCGGCGGAGTCGACCGTGGTTTTGGAATATGGTTTCATGGAATACCTGGTGGATGACTGGATGAAATTCCGCGCCGGTAAAATGCTTTCTCCATGGGGAATATATAACGAAATATACGATGCCACCCCGGCATACCTCACGGTTTTCCCTCCTGACGTTTTTTACAGGGCAGACAGAAAAGGTGGCTTTATGCTGATGCCCAAATGGACAACCGGCCTCGCCGCCCTGGGGGTGAGCGCCATTAATTCGGATTACGATGAGCTCGATTATATTCTCTATGTGGGTAACGGCGAGTCGAGGGTGATAATTAACGATAGCGAGAACGACGACAATATAAATAAAGCCGTGGGCGGCAGGGTTTTATATAAAAGCCACGACGAGAAATATCAGTTTGGCGCATCCGGCTATTACGGGGACAAGGCGGTCAGCCGAAGCAGGCTCGAGGAGACGCACTGGACAGCCGCCTTTCAGGCGGAACTGAACTGGCAGAGCTTTAATTTCCATAGCGAATATGGCTATTCGGTATTGGGAAAGCAAAAAGAGACCGCATTTTATCTCCAGGGATCATATCGGTATGAAAGATACACCCCTTATCTCAGATACGAAGCCATAGACCCCGACCTCGACCAAAACCTCGACAACTGGAACATTTATCTGGCCGGCTTAAATGTGAAGCTTACTGATTATATGTTTTTCAAGGTGGAATGGAACCAGCACGTTCGGGAAGTGAATAACGAGGACATTATAATAGGCGAAGCCCAAAACTATGGAGAGTTCCGCACTGCCATTGCGGTGCTTTTCTAAATTATGAACACGCACAACAGGCTTATCGGACTGGCTCTTGCCGCGATTGGCGCCCCTTTGCTGTTAATCGCCTTGCAGGTTGCGCCGGCTTATCCCGATTCAAACAAAAAGCTTGTGATCGTTGTCAATAAAAACAATACCGTAGATGAATTATCGGCAAATGAACTCAGAAATATTTTCCTGGGCAAGATGAGCTTCTGGCCCAATGGCGCATCGGTAAAAATGTGCGACCTGACTGAACCTGCGGTGGATGATGAAAGCTCGTCCAGGGCTGTTCTCGCCCGGCGTTTTTTGCACAAGGAATTAACTACGTTAAAAATCTATTGGATAAAAATGATTTTCTCCGGCAAGGGGAGGCCGCCATCCAGCGTGGGGTCCGCCGATGAAGTTATCAGATTTGTTTCCTCCCACGAAGGGGGGATTGGCTATGTGGAGCCGCAATACGTGACCGGTGAAGTTAAAACCATTAAAATAACAGGAAGCGGCGGCTGAGTGTGTGTTGAAATAAATAATGTAACCCTGTTTTCACGCTCCCTCTGAGGCGCCACAGTGATTGAAACATCAGGTCTGATATGAAATACATCTCTATCGGGGCAAAGCTTTGGGGGGTGCTTGCATTCTTTCTGCTTTGCTTTATCAGCATATGGGTTCTTACCTATCGCGCTTCGGTGAAGATAGACGACTATCTCGACACGTCCAGGGTGGAAGTCATGAAACAGACAGTGATATTGCGCCTTGCCATCCATGATGTGGATCAATTAATAACCGACGGCACACAGGTGAAAGACCTGGATATGATCGCCGAGGCGAACGAAAAAGCCAAAAATTTCCTGAACGCCATTAACGCCCTGATTAAAAACGATCCTGAACGCAAAGCGGAGTATGAGAAAACTTTAAAACAGTTTAACATCTACCTGGACAATGCCCGCAAGATGGCCGACCTGATTATTAACGAGGGGAAAGAGATCACCAGCGAAGAGGTCATCCTCCGCGCCATAAAAGTGCAGGAGACTTTGCCCGGCCTGCAAACAAGCGTGGATAAAATACTCGACAGAAACTACGACACGTTTTCTAACCTTCTGAATAAATCGACTGTCACGGCGGCCGCCCTTTTAAACAGGAACTCGGCTCTTTTTTTAATGCTGTTGCTGTTTTCCGTGGTGATCGTCCCCCTTGTGATACAAACCATCACCAAGCCGATAAAAAAGCTTCGTGACGCCACCAACGAGCTTGCCCGGGGCAACCTCGACGCCAAGTCCAGCGTCACCTATCACGATGAAATCGGCGACCTGGCGACCTCCTTTAACGAGATGACCAGAACCCTGAAAGAGAAAAGCCTGGAGCTTGAAAAAACGACCAGGGAGCTAAAACTGGTCAACATGGAACTGCAGGAGGCCGACAGGCTAAAATCACGTTTTCTTGCCTCCATGTCCCACGAGCTTCGAACCCCGCTAAATGCGATGATTAATTTCTCCGAACAGATCATCGAGGATTGGGACATGATATCGACCGACAGGGAATGGTCGATCGAGGCCCGCGACATGATGCAAAGAGTGGATAAAAGCTCGAAACATCTTCTCTCTTTGATAAACGAGCTTCTGGATCTTGCGAAGATCGAATCTGGCCATATGAACATGAAACTTGAGCCGAGCGATATACGTGACGTGGTCACAGACGCGATCTCTTCAGTCTGGTCGCTGGCCAGGGAAAAAAATCTTAAACTGACCCAGAGCGCGCAAAAAAACCTGCCGGAGCTTTTAATAGACGAAAGACGGGTTTTACAGATCATCCTCAACCTCATCGCCAACGCCATAAAGTTCACCGAAAAGGGGGGCGTCCACGTTGAAACAGTGAGCGCTGGCCAGTTGCCCGGTGTGTATGTGCGTGTGATCGATACAGGTATCGGCATCTCAAAAAAAGATCAGACTATTATTTTCGACCGGTTCCAGCAGGCCGACGGAGCCGATTCCCGAATATACACCGGCGCGGGGCTGGGCCTTAACCTTGTGAAAGAGATGGCCGAACTGCACGGAGGATGGATTAAAGTGGATAGCGAAAAAGGTAAAGGCTCCACATTTATACTGTATCTGCCGTTCGAGGCTTCCGCTCGAACCAGTTGATGGCTTACGGCCCCTCTTCGGTCACAGCCCTATGTGATACTCTTCTATTTTTTTATATAGAAGCGACCTGTGGATGGCCAAAAGCCTGGCCGCCTTGGCCTTGTTGTTTTCCGCGATAACAAGCGCATTTTCAATGTGAGATTTTTCCATTTCATCCAGCGTTAAAAACTCCTCGCCCAACGCTGTTTTTCCCTGCGGCTCCGATTTTCTCTTTGGTGATTTTTTCAGGTTCAAATGTTTTTCGCCAATCCATTCGATATCGGCATACACATAACAGCTTTCGATTACGTTCACAAGCTCCCGAACATTTCCAGGCCAGTCATACCCCACAAGGGCTTTCATGGCGGAATCGTCCACGCCTCTTATGTTTCGTATGAACTTTTTGTTCAATTCCCCTATGAAATGTTTCACGAGTAATGGTATATCGGATTTTCTTCGCCTCAAAGGAGGCGATTCCACAGTCAATACACTAATCCTGTAATAAAGGTCTTCCCTGAAATTTCCCGCTTCCACAGCTTCGTCAAGGTCTATATTGGTTGAGGCTATCACCCGGACGTTAAGCTGTGTCTCTTCAGTCCCTCCAACCGGGCGAACCGTCCCCTCCTGCAAAACGCGGAGCAGTTTCGCCTGGGCGGCTTTGGGCAGGTCGCCTATTTCATCCAGGAAAATGCTCCCTCCATTGGCTTTCCTGAATATACCAGGAGAGTCCGAGACAGCCCCCGTAAACGCCCCCTTCTTATGGCCAAAAAGTTCGGACTCGATTAAATCTGCGGGGAGGGCGGCGCAATTAACCGGGACAAAGGGCTTGTCCGACAGCTGGCTGGAATAGTGAATGGCCCGGGCGATGAGTTCCTTGCCGGTGCCCGATTCGCCGGTTATAACCACCGGGCTTGTGATGCTGGCGGCGCCTTTTATTTTTTCGAATATTTTCCGCATCGCCTCCGAAGCGCCAATAATATTATCATATGTATATTGGCCCTTAAGCTCTGAAGTAAGGCGTTTCACCTCCTTTTTGCTGTTATCGAGCGCCATGTTCAAGGCGCGGATCCTGAGCATTGCGCGGATGCGGGCGTTGAGCTCGTCAATATCGAAAGGTTTGCCGACATAGTCGTCCGCCCCCGCTTCAAGCCCCACTATTCGGGATTCCTTGTCGTCTTTGGCCGTTAACAGAATAATAGGCAAAAATTCATTTAACTGCCCCTCCTTGATCTTTTTCAAGGTCTCTATCCCATCCATCTCCGGCATCATGACATCAAGCAAAATGAGATCAGGGGATATCGTCTCGAGCTTTTTAAGCGCCTCGAATCCGGAAAAGACGCATATCACCTCATAGCCGCGTCTTGACAGGCGGCCCTTCAAAACCATGAGGTTATCCTCTTCGTCGTCGACCACAAGCAGAATCGGTTTTTTTTCTTTTGTCATTATTTATGTTTTCTATTTACACCACTTCAGATTAAAACATATTCTGCGCAAATCATCACAAAGAGATTCTTGTGAATTTCATGTTCATAGCGCCTCAAAGACAATCACCACTCTTTCGCTCAAAGCCGAGCGATTATCTCCCTTGCCCTTGTTCTACCCCATCTATCCTGGTCGATAGCCTCTTCCATCGTTTTTATTTCGCAAGGCCGATGCGAGAATAAAACCTTTTCCACCACACCAGCTATTCCGGTAAACTTTATTTCTCCCTTCAGGAACGCTTCGACAGCCGTTTCATTGGCGGAATTGAGCACAGCCGGGGCCGAGCCGCCCATACGAAGGGCTTCATATGCGGCCGCAAGCAGGGGAAATTTTTTGGTGTCCACAGCCTCGAACGTGAGCGTTTTTATCTGGGCCAGGTTGAGCGACGCAAGCTCAGTCTCCAGCCGTTCTGGAAAAGAGAGGGCGAAGGCGATGGGAGTTCGCATGTCTGGAAGGCCCAGCTGGGCGATCACCGATGAATCTGAAAATTCGACCATGGAGTGGATAATGCTTTGCGGATGAACAAGCGTATCAATATCATCGGCGCTGAAATTGAAAAGCCATCTCGCCTCGATCACTTCGAGGCCTTTGTTCATCATCGTGGCGGAATCTATCGCTATTTTGCGGCCCATGCTCCAGTTCGGATGATTTAGCGCTTCTTCCACAGTCACATTATCGAGCTCCTCGTAAGGTTTGCGCAAGAACGGGCCGCCAGAGGCGGTTAATATCAGCCTGCGCGCGGAGCTTATTTTTTCACCGCGAAGGGCCTGGAAGATGGCGGAATGCTCGCTATCGATCGGGACGATTTTCACATGATTCGCTTCGGCCTCTCTCATCACCATTTGGCCCGCGGTCACCATCGACTCCTTGTTGGCAAGGGCAATATCCTTGCCTGCCTTTATCGCCGCCATCGTGGGGGCAAGCCCGGTCGCCCCCACCATCGCAGAAATCACCATGTCGGCCTCTTCGCTGGCGGCGCACTCCATGGCGCCTTCCAGCCCGAACGTAATTTTCACGTCGGCTTGTATCATGCTTTTAAGCGTCTCGGCTTTTTCTTTATCAGCGACGGAAACAATGGAAGGGCGGAATTTTTCTATTTGTGACGCCAGCTTCTGAAGGTTCGACCTGGCCGAAAGGGCGATAACTCTAAAATGATCCGGCTGGCTTTCTATAACCTTCAGGGCGCTCACCCCGATAGACCCGGTAGAGCCAAGGATGGCTATATTTTTCACAACGCCAGTTGAAGCTTGAGATAAATATAAAATGCGGCGCCGCTAAATAAAAGAGCGTCAGCCCGGTCGAGCATGCCGCCATGCCCCGGCAGTATCCAGCCGGAATCTTTCACATTCATTTTACGCTTGATGGCCGATTCGGTCAGGTCCCCCATTGGGCCGAAGGCGCCGATGAGAAGCCCGATAATGGCGGCGTGATGTATCTCCAGAGATGGTAGGAACAGAAGCTTCACACCAATAGAGCCAACCATCGCGCCCCCCACGCCACCGATCAACCCCTCCACGGTTTTCTTGGGGCTCACCTTTGGGGCAAGGGGAGTTTTTCCAATCATTTTACCGGTATAATAGGCGAATATATCACAAAACGAATTTGCCGTAATGAGCAGAATTATAAAATAATCCCCCAGCGGCGCCTTGCGGATAACCGTCAAACACGCCAGCGTCCCCGCTATGTAAAGAACACCCAATATGGTGTTGGATCCTGTTTTTATCGGATCATCCTTCCCCAGCAGTAGCGCGGCGCTGAAAGATATAACCACAAAACCCCCGATAAACGATGTCATATAGCTTGCGTTCTCTGAATATATAACGGCTGTCAGTCCAACTCCCGCCACTACACCAAACCACATGAAGGAAGGCTCGGCCCCTTTTTTCAATATAGTGTAAAATTCAAACAGGCACAAGATCACAACGGTGGTCACAAAAGCGAAAAAATGTATGGGCCCCCCCAGGAACACTATGCAAAGCCCTAGTATCGCAAGAGCGAAAGCGCTTATCACTCGGGCCATATGAAAAATCCTTTCGACTATCTTTTGCCTTCTGTCAGCTGATCGGTGGTTTTCCCATAGCGCCGCTCTCTTTGCTGAAAAGATAAAATAGCTTCGGCCATATCCTCTATCCCGAAATCGGGCCACAGCTTATTGCTGAAAAACAGCTCGGTATAGGCGATTTGCCATAACAAAAAGTTGCTTACTCTAAGCTCTCCGCTTGTGCGAATAAGGAGGTCCGGGTCTGGCAAATCTTTCGTGTTTAAATATGATGAAAGCTTCTCTTCGGTGATTTCCTCCAGCCCGATGAGCCCTTCAAGGAGGTCTCCCCCTATTTTGCGCACTGCTCCTGTTATTTCATCTCTGGAGCCATAGGACAATGCGAGTGTCAAGGTCATCCCCTTGTTATTTTTTGTTTTCATCATCGTATTCATCACAGACTCGCGGGCGAAACCGGGCAGATCGTTGAGCCTGCCGATAACCTGGAGTTTTATATCTTCTTTCATCATTTTGCCAAGCTCTTTGACGACGTATTTTTGCAGAATCTCCATCAAAACGCCAACCTCATCTTTGGGCCGTCTCCAGTTTTCAGAGCTGAAAGAATACAGGGTCAGCGCCTTGATTCCTATTTCCCTTGAAAAGGTCACGATCTTGTCGACCACTTTAACCCCTTCATAGTGCCCCGCCACCCGGGGAAGCTTTTTTTTCTTTGCCCAGCGCCCGTTACCATCCATAATTATGGCGATATGCCGGGGCAGATGCGCCTTGTCTATTCTGGATATACAGTCTATGGCGGTCATTGGCTTAAAATAAGAAGGAAGGATTCAGGTGTCCATCACTTCTTTTTCTTTGTTGGCGAGGATTTTATCCACCAGTGTTATATGCCCGTCGATAATTTTTTGAATTTTGTCGGCCCCTGTGTGGGCTTCGTCTTCCGATATTTCTTTATTCTTCTCCTGCTTTTTCACTTTATCCACACTTTCCCGCCGCACGTTTCTAAGGGCCACCTTCGCCTCTTCGGCCAATCTGCGCACATGCTTGGTCAGCTCTTTTCTTCGCTCCTCTGTCAAAGGAGGTATGGAGATGCGTATTGTCTTCCCGTCGTTCCCCGGGTTTAGCCCAAGGTCCGACGCCATAATAGCTTTTTCTATAACGGGAACCATGGCGACCTCCCATGGGCCGATATTAATGGTTAAAGGGTCGGGGGTGGAGAGATTGGCCACCTGGTGGAGCGGGGTCTGGGTTCCGTAATAGTCGACAGTTATTCCATCGAGAATGCCTATCGAGGCTCTACCGGTTCTAACGCCGGCAAATTCCTTGGTGAGATGCGCAATCGTAACATCCATCTTGTGCTTCGTTTCATCGTAAATGGAATCAAGCATGTTCATACCCCTCTGACTATGGTTCCTATTTTTTCACCCAAAAGCGCCCTTTTGATGTTGCCAGGAACCGTCATGTTGAAAACGATAATCGACACCTGGTTTTCCATACACAGCGATATGGCGGCGGCGTCCATAACTTTAAGGTTTTTTTGCAATACGTCCATAAACTTAAGCTCGGTATATTTTCTGGCTGAGCTGTCCTTCATCGGGTCGGCCGAGTATACGCCATCCACCTTGGTCGCTTTCAGTATAACATCGGCCTCCACCTCCATCGCCCGCAAGCTTGCGGCGGTGTCTGTTGTGAAATATGGGTTCCCCGTCCCTCCGGCGAAGATGACCACCCTCCCCTTTTCCAGATGACGCACGGCCCTTCTTTTAACGTATGGTTCCGCAAGCTGATGAATATCTATCGAGGTGAGCAATCTTGTGTCGCACTTTTCCTGCTCCAGCGCGTTTTGAAGCGCCAGGCCGTTTATCATCGTGGCCAGCATACCCATGTAGTCGGCGGTCACCCTGTCCATTCCGCTTTCGCTGGCGACCGCTCCCCGGAAAATGTTTCCACCACCCACAACAATTGCCATTTCTATGCCGAGGTCGCTTACTTCCTTTATCTCAAGGGCAAGGTGACGAAGAGCCTCAACCCCGATCCCCTGAGAGCCAGCTTCGGCAAACGCCTCTCCCGTAACTTTAAGCAAAACCCTTTTAAAGGGTAATTTAAAAGAAGCCATATAGTTTATTCGCTATTCGCCCAGCTGAACCCTGTTGAATTTCCTGATAGAAACAGACGCGCCAATATTTTTGGCGGTCTCGTCCAGATACTCTTTCACGCTTTTATCGGGGTCTTTCACATATGCCTGCTTTAAAAGGCAGATCTCCTTGTAATATTTCTTGATCTTTCCCTCAACTATCTTTGGGATAATGTTATCTGGTTTACCAGATTCTTTCGCCTGCGCCTCAAAAATCTCTTTCTCCTTGGCCAGAGCTTCGGGCGAAACATCGTTTTCGTCTATGGCGACAGGGTTGGCCGCGGCGATGTGCATGGAGATATCTTTCAGCAAAGCTTTAAATTCCTCCTTCTGCGTAGCATCGGCCGAATCGCAACCCACATCCACAAGAACCCCGATAGAGCCGGCGCCATGCACATAGGAGCCAAGCCCACCATCGCCATCGAGTTTCATCCACACCCTTCTGCCCACCAGAATGTTTTCCCCAAGTTCGTGGATACTTTCCGTGATGAGATCGCTTATCGTTTTGGAACCATTTCCGGACGAAAGGTTCATGAACGCATCCTCGTCCGCCTGAGGACCTTCGTTTAAGGCCAAGGTGGCGAGCCGGGCGCACAGGCCCTGGAATTTATCGTTACGGGAGACAAAATCTGTCTCACATTTTATCTCCACCAACGCGGCCGAGCCACCCGATGTCTGGATGTTTATCGCCCCCTCTTTTGTGGAGCGATCCGCCTTTTTAGCCGCTTTGGCGGCGCCCTTTTTTCTTAAAAACTCCAGGGCGGTGTCTACGTTTCCTTCACTCTCTTTCAACGCTTCCTTGCATTCCATAATCCCAGCGCCGGAAAGCCTCCTCAAATCCTTGACCATATCTGCGCTTATCGTCATTTTCTTAAATTAAATCCTCAATTAGTTCGGTTCCAGGTAAAGCCCCAAAGCCAGCCTCCAGGCTCCGCCTGTCACAGCCCAAGCGCTAAAGGGGTGGAGCGGTTAATCCTTCTTTGTGTTTTTACTCTCCTTGGGCGCCTGTCCTGGCGCCGGCTCTTTCGCCGCCTCTGGTGGAGTGTCTTTCTTTGCTTTTTTCTCCGCCCTTTCAGCCTCCTGGGCTCTGGCCGCTTCTTCCGCCAGGGCCTGCTGTTTTAATTTGAATTCCTCTCTGCCCGCAAGCAACTCATCCACAACGGCGCCAGTGATAAGCTTAATCGACTTCAGGGCGTCATCGTTTCCGGGAATCACATAGCCGATCCCCTCGGGGTTGCAGTTTGTGTCGACGATCGCTATCACAGGGATATTGAGCTTGATCGCCTCTAACAGCCCGATTTTTTCCTTGATGGTATCGACAAAGAATATGACAGAGGGGAGAGACCCCATATTTTTAATCCCGCCCAGGTTACGTTCAAGCTTGGTTCGCTCTTTTTCAAGCTTGACGACTTCCTTTTTAAACAGCACCTCGAAAGTGCCATCCTCCGCCATGGTATCGAGCTCGGCGAGGCGCGCCACACTCTTTTTCACCGTGTCGAAGTTGGTCAATGTGCCGCCCAACCAGCGCTCGGTCATATAAGGCATGCCGCATCTTTTGGCCTCTTCAGCGATAATTTTCTTTGCCTGGTTCTTGGTGCCAACAAAAAGGAGCGTTCCCCCCTTTTCACCCAGTTCCCGCACAAAACCCAAAGCTGTCTGGAGCAGTTTTACAGTCTGGTTTAAATCGATAATGTTGATGCCGTTTTTGGTGCCGAAGATGTATTTTTTCATCCTCGGATCCCAGCGTTTGCTTTGATGGCCGAAATGAGTTCCGGCCTCCATCAGATCCTGAATAGAAATATCAGCCATTGCAAAAAATCTCCTTGAATTGCAAGTTAGTCCTCTGTTTTCGTCCCCTCCGCCGCGATATACCGGCCTGTGGCCGCACTCGCTACCGGGCGGATCGGAAAACATGTGTTTTAATTAACTGCGGGACGTTATCCCCGCCGCAAAATGGTCTGTAATTAAAGCACACATGGGGCGAAAAAGGCAATTTTTAATGGTCTATTTGGATTAACCGGCGAAACTGCCCCCGATATGCGAGGCGACCACCCTGAAAGAGGCAAAACAGTTATATGGATTGGAACGGGCCGTGGCGAGATAGCCCCTGGTTTCACAGGTATACCCTGTAAATATTATCGTATATTGTTTCAGTTTCGCGGCGCGTTTGTCCGTTCACTCCTCCCGTAGCCCTCAATCCTCAGTTATCAGTTTTTCCAGTTTGTCGGGGTCTTGCAATCCTTCGTTTTCCGGAAAACCGAAAAGCAGATATATAACCCCGCCCAAAAGAACGAAAACTATGTCGAGCGCGAACCCGCAAAGAGAGAGGCTAAGCGCCTCCCCCGCCGACAAGCCCGCATATCCGAACAAAAAGACATAGCCCCCTTCACGAACCCCTATGCCAGATACCGATATGGGTATAACTGTGAGAGCCGTTATCAGCGGGACAAACAGGCACAAGGTCACCGGCTCCACCTCGATACCGAGGGCAAGAGCAATCACAAACACATATACGATTCTGTCTATCTGCATGAATATCGCCCCGGCGACCGCTTTGGCCATCGCCACAGGATGCCCCAAATAAAGGAAAAGGGCGTCATGCACCTTTTTGAGCTTTTCAAACAGGGAACCGAGATTGACCGACAGCAACAGCCATTTAAGCAGGCCAAAAGCGGGCTTCATGAATATAATCCCGACAGCCGCCACAAGGCATCCGATCACCAGGAATATCGATATACCCTTGACAAACGGTTCGTCCGGCAGATAGCCGGAAAATAAAGTGGCCGCTATAAAAGCGATAAGAAACAATACGCCATAGCCTATCACCCGGAAAAGAAGGAGCGACGACAAAGCCTCGGCGGCGTTGCCAATGTATTTCGAAAGGCCCACAACCTTCACAATGTCCGACCCCATGGACGATGGCAATACAAACCCCAAAAAGTTAGCGGTCAGCATAATGTGAAGCATTGTGAAAAACGGGGGGGAATAGCCTTTGGTGCGGATCATCGCCCGCCACGCCACCGCCACGGCCACAGTCTCGAAAAATATCATCACCAGCCCAAGGAGGAGCCACAAAGGGTTCGCGCTCATAACTGTCCCGGTAAACGACGAAAAATCGACCTGGGTGAAAATAAGAGCCATAACAGCGATGGAGAAAACCCATCGCACCCAGGAGGGTATGTTAAACCGGGGGAACGTCATTGGCCATCTGCCCTAATAATAAAAAGTTGAAAATGGATAACGAGTATGCGCTTACGCTTAAAGGGATAGATAATATCCTTATGGACGATCTAAATCAATCGGCTACTTGTGATTATCTGATACATTTAAGCCCAAAAGCCAAAGTTAATGTAAAATCAATCAGGAGCTATTTCACAAAAATTAACGATGAACGAAAACAATACTGAACAGGTCACCCAGAAGATAGGTCGCGAGATATTTGAAAATCTTCATCGCGAGGAGCCTCATTTCTGGGAAGCGCAGTGGTGGGAGCGCCAGACAATCGAATGGCTGATGAACGACGCGGACACCAAAAGCCGCATACTACGTTTTATAGATGTTTTTCCGGCGCTACGATCTGACAAGGCGGTCGCCAAACATCTGGGCGAATATCTCCCCGAAAAAACCGACAGGCTCCCGCCAGGTCTTCTTGTGGGGAAGGCGGTCATGGAATCGGCCCTGTACACGCCCAAGGCTGTCGCCGCCGCCACCAGCCTCGCCACGCGAAAAATAGCCGGAAGGTTTATCGCGGGATCGACACTGGATGAAACAGGGGAAGCGGTAAAGACTATCCTGGCCCGAGGAACGGGCTATACCCTCGACCTTCTGGGGGAGGCGACATTATCAGATAAAGAGGCGGATATATATGCCAGCCGATACATTGAACTTGTAAAACATCTCGCCGCCAGCCGTGGTGATGGCGACCAGCGGGTGAACGTCTCTTTAAAACTCTCTTCCCTCACGCCCCGGTTCGACCCCGCCTCGCCAGAGGATGCCTGTTCCGAGGCGATACGCCGCATCAAACCGATACTAAAAACTGCGATGGCGACGAACGCCAGCGTGAACATCGATATGGAACATTTCGATATCCGCGATCTGACCCTGAAAGTGTTTTATACGTTACTAAAGGACAATGATCTGGAAGGGTGGGATGGCCTTGGGATAGTGGCGCAGGCCTACCTTGCGGACGCCCGTGAATCGCTGGAAGAAACGCTGGATATGATAGAGCAGAGCGGCCGCCATGTGACAGTGCGCCTGGTGAAAGGGGCCTATTGGGACAGGGAGGTTGTCGTATCGGACCAGCGTGGATGGCCGGTTCCGGTTCACACCGTAAAAGCAAACACAGATGTGGCATACGAAAATCTTTCCCGCATGCTGATTGAACGATCGGATATTGTCACATCGGCGATAGCCTCGCACAACATTCGTTCCATCGCGAAAGCCATCGCCATATCGAGGGAGGTTGGGGCGCCGCAAGAGCGGTTTGAGGTGCAGATGTTATACGGTATGGGGGACCCCATAAAAAAGGCGCTGGTGGAGATGGGGATACGTGTCCGGGAATATGCCCCGTTTGGCGAAACTATCCCCGGTATGGCCTATCTTGTCCGGCGGATGCTGGAGAATTCCTCTAACGAATCTTTCCTGAGACGAAGTTTTGTGGAGGAGGCCCCGCCTGAAATTATGCTTGAAGACCCGGCTGTGAAGGCAAAAAGCAGGGCCAGGCCCGCAGATCAAAACAAAGAGGTCGCTGAAATATTTGTAAACGAGCCGGAACCTTCGTTCCATAAAACAAAAACGCGGCTCGCCATAGACGAAGCGATAGAGCGCGCCCCAAAAACCTTTGGCCAAAGATACAACCTTTTAATCGATGGAAACAGGATAGACACCAAAGAGCTGTTCGCCTCCACCAATCCGTCCGCCCCGTCCCAGCTCATTGGCGAAATCTGTAAAGCCAGCAAAGCCGACGCCGGCAAAGCCATCGATTCCGCCGCGAAAGCTTTTGGCCACTGGTCCCGCCTGGGAGCCGCCAGACGGCGGGAGATATTATCTCGCGCGGCCGATATCATCAGGACGCGAAAGTTCGAGCTTGCCGCATTGCAAATGTTTGAAGTGGGCAAGACAAGGCGGGAAGCGATAGGAGACGTGGATGAGGCTATCGACCATATCGAGTTCTACTCCCGCGTGGGGGTGGAACTGGCGGAGAAAAAAGAGACGCAAAAACTGCTCGGGGAGACAAACCTGGGAACATATCGCCCAAGAGGCGCCGGGGCCATCATCTCTCCCTGGAATTTTCCACTCGCAATCCTGGCCGGGATGACAACGGGCGCCCTGTCGGCCGGAAACACAGTTGTAATCAAACCGGCCTCCAACTCCGCCGTCACAGGCGCCCTGTTCGTCGATATTTTAAGCGAGGCCGGGGTTCCGCCCGGGGTTGTAAATTTCCTCCCCGGGCCGGGCGAAGAGATCGGCCAGGCGCTGGTTCAAAACCGGAAGACAAGCTTTGTCATGTTCACCGGCTCTTGGGGTGTGGGGGCGTCGATCATGGAAAAGGCCGCAATGAACACAGGCCAGCGAAACGGCTTTACAAAAGTGATAGCCGAGATGGGGGGAAAGAACGCCATCATCATCGACGAATCGGCCGATCTCGACGAGGCGGTGGCCGGGGTGGTCTCCTCTGCGTTCGGGTTTGGGGGACAAAAATGTTCCGCATGTTCGCGCGTGATTGTTTTAAAAGAGGTTTACAACTCCTTTATTGCGCGCCTTGTCCCGGCCGTGGAAAGCCTGATCGTCGATTCACCCTTATACCCACAAACCAGTTTCGGGCCCCTTGTCGATTTCGCCGCCAAACGCAAATCGGAAAGCTATATCGCCACTGGCAAGGAAGAGGCGGAGACTCTTTTTATCGGCGATGTGAAAAAAAGTGAAGGACATTTTGTTGGCCCCGCCATATTTGGAGACGTCCCCCCACTATCGAAAATCGCCACGGAAGAGATTTTTGGCCCCGTCCTATCCCTCATCCGGGCAAACAGCGTGAGCCACGCCATAACCATCGCAAACAGCGCCCTCTATGCCTTGACGTGCGGTATATATTCCCGCACACCATCGAGCGTCCAGAAATTTATAAACCAGGTGGAGGCGGGAAACGTCTATGTTAACCGGAAAATCACCGGCGCAATTGTTGGACGGCAACCATTTGGCGGGTTCAAACACTCCGGGCCTGGCTCCGCCAAGGCGGGGTCGCCCGAGCTTGTAAAAGAGCTGATGATCCCGCAATCGATTACGGAAAATATCGTGCGCCACGGCTTTTCGCCCGACCTCGATTCGTAATTTATAAACTTCCGCAAAGCGTTCTGATAAAAGGCTTACCAGGTCACACCCTGGCATTTGTCAAAACGCACCTGCGATGCATGGCTATACAACATAGTCGCAGGCAAATTATTCCTTAGCCTCTATCACCCCTCCCACATCGGAGAAAATCTCGGCGAAAGTCGGAAAGGTTATGTTCACCGCCTCCGCCTTATCTATCACCGTCGTTCCTTTCGCCTGCGACGCAAGCAACGCCAGCGCCATCGCCACACGATGATCGCCATGGCTAGAAACTTTCGCGCCTGCGGGGGCGCCTCCATGGACGATCAGCGCGTCCGGCTTCTCTTCACACAGTATCCCCATCTTGCCCAGCTCTTCGGCCATCACCGCTATACGATCGGTCTCTTTTATTCTTGCTTGCGGCACATTGCCAAGCCACGTCACGCCATCGGCCAGGGCGGCCAGGGCGGCCATGGCAGGGAGCGCGTCTGGCGTTGCGTTAAGGTCCAGCCTGGCTCCGCCGAGCTTGTTCCCTGTCACCTTTACAATGTTATTATCGTTGTCGATATCGACCGAAGCTCCCATCCGGGCAATATAGGCAAGGGTCTCCTTGTCCCCTTGCGGGTCATTCATATCAAGCCCCGTTAGCGTTATGGAACATCCAGGCATAGCGCCCATGCAGGCGAAAAACGTGGCGGATGAAAAATCGCCGGGAATAGTCTCTTCAAAGGCCCGGTAGCTTTGCCCCCCTCGGATTTCAAATATTTCGTAGCCTTCTCTTTTATATTCAATCCCCAGCTTATCGAGCCAGGATAGAGTCAGATCGACATACGGTTTTTCGTTCAGGGCGCCGAGGGTGATCACCGTATCTTCCGGCGCGAGAGGTGTGTGTATCAAAAGGCTGGAAAGATATTGCGAAGTCATCCCGTCGACAGTGGTGGCCCCACCCCTTATCGGGCCGCGAATTGTGACAGGGAGCTTTCCACCGGCGCTTGACGAACTGACCCCAAGCGGGCTTAACGCTTCGAGTAGTGGACCCATGGGGCGGCCCTTTGTCTGGTCGTCTCCCGTGATGGTGACAGGCTCCTCATTCAAAGAGGCCATGGAGATGGCAAACCGGGCGGTGGTGCCGGAATTGCCCACATCGACCGGAACCAAAGGGGCGATGATTTCCCCCCCCACTCCCTCGATCAACCATTCTCCCTTGGATATTTTGGCGTTTGCCCCCATCGTCATCACGGCCGCAAGGGCGGAATCGCCATCGGACGATTCGAGCGGATTTTTTATCACCGATTCGCCCTCCCCCAAAGCCGCAAAAAAAACTGCGCGAATCGTGTGCGATTTGGACGGTGGGACACTCGCCAGGCCACTTATTCCGGAAGGCTCTATGATAAATTTCATATAGATTTTATATGGCGGTTCAAATTTCCCATTTTTCCAGATCGCCAAGGAATTTATACGTGGTCAGATCAAAATGAATCGGCGTAACCGTCACCCATCCCTCTTTCAGATATGTAATGTCCGTCTCTTTATCTTCCTCGCTGATATTCATCGCGCCTCCTTGCCAATAGTAGTCGTTGTTTCGAAGGTCGACTCTTCGCTCGAATTCCTCTATAAATTTGCTCACCCCCAGCTTGCAAATCTTCACCCCCTTGATCTCATTTTCCGGTATGGCCGGCACGTTCACGTTAAGCAGTGAATCGGCCGGTATCCCTTTTTTGTAAGCCATCCGGGCTATCCTGGCCCCATACACGGCCGCTTGCGAAAAATCGGCCGTTTCAAAAGTGGAAAGCGATATCGCTATTGATGGAATACCCAGTATCATCCCCTCGGTGGCGGCGGAAACAGTCCCCGAATATATGACGTTTGTGGCGACGTTGTGGCCATGGTTTATGCCGGATACCACGATATCGGGCTTTTCATCGAGTATGGCGCGGACGGCTATTTTTACGCAATCGGCCGGTGTGCCGTTCACCCCATAGCCGAAAAAATCTCCATTTTTATTTATTTTACGGACTCGCAGTGGGTCGGTGAGGGTGATGGCATGCCCCACGGCGGACATTTCGGATTCCGGCGCGACAACTGTAACATCGTAGTTCTTTGCAAGGGCCGCACGCATCTCGGCTATACCGCGAGCGTTAATGCCATCATCGTTTGTGAGTAAAACTCGCACTATAAAAAGCCTTCGTTGGTAAAGGGAAGATTCTACTATCTAAGGGCCACTTTATCCACCCACAACGTGGCGGACCTGCCGTTGTCAAGATCGCGCTGGACAAGATATACCTGCACTCTGTCTATCGTCACAGGGTCGGACCATGGCTTGTGCGCCTTGTATTTTTGTGTTTTATTGTCAAACCGCCACAGATCGAAATCTACAAAAGGAATTGTAAAAGTCGCCCAGCCTTTGTCGGTGAACTGGATACTCCCCAGGTCCCATCGCAACCATCCATTCTCCTGATCAGAAAATATCCCCAGGCCAAACCCCCTGGCGCCTTCGCCCATGACGGTCACCTCGATAGCCCGCATCCCGCCCACTTTCACAGGAGCCTTCAAGAAAATCTCACCACCGCCATATTGGCGCCTCTCTTCGGAGGCTCCAATATTCTCAATAAGAAGCCGCGCCGCCATGCCGGCTTTGCCATCTATTTCTTTCGGGGCGACACCGAAAGTGACAACCGCCCCCTTTGACTTCTCCACCTGAAGCCTGGGGAAATTATTAAGGTCGCTAAAATCAAGTATCACGCGCGCCCTTTCAGAAAGAGAGCCAGCCCCGGGCCTGGTCATTTTTTCTTTAGCTTTTGCAATCCTTCGCTCTCTTTCCTGCCTGCGGATATCCCGTTTATTTTTTCCCCATCGTTCCGGGGAGAGGGCCTTCTCCAGACTCCCTACAAGCTTTTTTATATCATCGAACTGGTTTTTATAATCGGAATACATATCTTTGAATATGGCGGTTCCCGGGAAATCGTTTTCGCCCACAGAGGATGAGACAAAAAATACAGACGCAACAATGGTGGCTATCAGGATTCCTGGCGCAAGCTTGTATGCTAAAGGGGGTTTTGGCGTCATTTAAACAATCATGGCTCCCTGCCCCAACACAGGTCAAAAACAGAGCGTTAAAATGGGGCGCTAGTTTATTCAACCACTACTTACATAGCGCTATGTTTCTTAAGAAAACACCGGCGATTCCGACCCGCCAACACCGCCAGCCGGATCGATTCCCTTTTCTCTGGAATCCTTGCCAGGTTTCTTTTTATCCTTCTCTTTAGCCTTTACCACCTTTTTGGGTTCGACCTTTTTCACAGGTTTGTCCGGCGTGCGCCCAAGATGCCGATCGACAATAGCCTGTATCTGGCCCCCATCCACAACTTCCAGATCAAGAAGAAGCTCTGTCACTTCGTCCAGTATCTTTCTATGTTCCGTAAGGAGTTTTACGGCCTGGCCATAGGAATCATTTATCATCTTCCGCACTTCTTTGTCTATTTCGATAGCGGTGTTCTCGCTAAAATCACGATGCTGGGATATCTCCCTGCCCAGGAATATCTGTTCTTCCTTCTGCCCGAAGGCGACCGGGCCCAGTTTTTCGCTCATGCCCCATTCGCACACCATTTTTCTGGTCATGTTGGTGGCCTGCTCGATATCGTTGCTTGCGCCTGTGGTGAACTGGTTTAAAATAATCTCTTCGGCCGCTCTTCCACCCATAAGTATGCCAAGACGATTTACAAGATAATCGCGAGGATGGGTGTGTTTCTCGTCAACCGGCAATTGCTGGGTGATGCCCAGCGCCCTGCCGCGCGGGATAATGCTGACTTTATGGATCGGGTCTGTGTCGGGTAAAAAGAGGGCCATAAGGGCATGCCCCGCTTCGTGCACCGCTGTGCTCTTTTTCTCTTTATCGCTAATAATCATCGAGCGCCGCTCTGTGCCCATAAGCACTTTATCTTTCGCCTGCTCGAAATGCTCCATCGAAACAACATCCGCTTCTTCCCTCGCCGCCAGCAAAGCCGCTTCGTTGGCAAGGTTGGCCAGGTCGGCCCCGGTGAACCCTGGTGTGCCTCTGGCAATGACTTTTCGATCGACGTCATCGGCGATGGGTATGTTGCTTGTGTGAACTTTTAATATGGCCTCCCTGCCGCCAACATCTGGGCGGGGAACCACAACCTGCCTGTCAAACCTGCCGGGGCGCAAAAGAGCCGGGTCCAGAACGTCCGGACGGTTTGTGGCGGCGATGATTATCGCGGCGTCATTCGCCTCGAATCCATCCATCTCCACAAGAAGCTGGTTAAGTGTCTGCTCTCGTTCATCGTGCCCGCCCCCAAGGCCGGCGCCACGATGCCGGCCGACCGCGTCTATCTCGTCCACAAACACAATGCAAGGGGCGCTCTTCTTAGCCTGTTCAAACAGGTCGCGCACGCGCGATGCGCCAACACCCACAAACATCTCCACAAAGTCAGAACCTGAGATAGAAAAGAAAGGCACATCCGCCTCGCCGGCTATCGCCCTTGCCAGCAATGTTTTCCCTGTGCCGGGAGGACCAACAAGGAGAACCCCTTTGGGAATTTTTCCGCCCAGTCTCTGAAATTTTTTGGGATCTTTTAAAAACTCGATAATCTCCTGAAGCTCTTCCTTGGCCTCGTCCACCCCGGCCACGTCTTTAAAAGTCGCCTTACCCTGTTTATCGGTCATCAGTTTGGCCTTGCTTTTCCCGAAAGAGAGGGCCTTGCCCCCGCCGTTTTGCATCTGGCGCATGAAGATGATCCAGATAGCGATAAGCAGGAGCATCGGGAACCAGGAGATCAATACGTTAAGGTACCACGGAGTGTCGTCCGCAGGCCGAACGGTCACTTTTACGCCAGCCTTTTTCATATCTTTAAAAAGGTCGGGATAATTCATCAAATAAACAGGAAGGGTCTGGCCGCTTGTGAGCTGGACACTGGCGCTATTGCCCTGTAACAAGACCTCTTTCACTTCGCCAGCCTCAACAGCATCGATAAACTCGGAAAACGAAAGCTTCTCCTGCGGCTGGTGTGGCTGGTTGAACATATTAAAAAGTGCGATCATAACAAGGCCCACAACGAGCCATAGCGCTAGATTTTTATAAAACTGATTCAAGGCGTATTTCTCCTTTGCGCCGTGGTTATCCTATATATTGTTTTGCATATTAATGATAAGAACTGGGGAGTGTTAAATCAAGCTAAAGGGGAGCCGGGACGCCTTTATTTAAAAAAAACAGGCATTTTTGGAGCCTATGTCTTTATGGAAGGGCTTTGGGAGCCTCTTTTGGAGGGGGCAGGCTCTGTTTTTCATGGAGCGACGGGTATACACCCGGCAGGTCGGGGAGCGGCCTCTGCCTCAGTTCTTTCACCTCTTCCTCAAGCTTGTCTATCTTTCTTGACAGCATCCAGCTCTTCCCCTTCTCCCTGAAAAGGTAATAGCCAAACACTATCGATGTCAAAACAGCGCCAACGGCCAACGGAGCCAGCGCTATTATCCATACCCTTGTGTTATATTCAATGCCAAAAAAATAGAATATATCGGCCGATTGCGGGTTCCGCCCCGCAAAGGTGATAATAAACAGTGTTAATAAAAGCCCAAGCAGAAGTTTAACGGCCATCATGGATTATCCAGTCTTCCTCTTCAATAATACAAGAATATAAAATATTCCGGTCAACCCGTTTTACGGCGCTGACCCTGAAACTCTTCCCGGTCTTTATGGTCGACCTCTTTTCTTTTATTTATCGCCTCTTCAGAGGTGGTGATTTCGTGGCTGGCCTTGCGAATTTCCTCAACGAGCTTCATGGCATCATCGTTATCAGCAAGGGATGTCTTCTCGTCGACAGATTTATACGCAAGCTCCCCCAACTTTGTTAGCAGGCCGCTTTTTTTGTTGGAGAACCCGATTATTCTAAGTTTAAGCTTGATAACCTCCACAAAGCCAAGGGCCTGACGACCCGCCAGCCCTGTCACATCTTTCAGGTCTTTATTTAAATCCATGATTATGCCCTGGTAAACAATTTTTCAAGAGCCAGCCTAGTTTTTGTCTGACTTTCCGAATAGAGCCTGTATCGGATCTTTTTCCAACATGGTGTCAGCGTTTCCTGAATCGCTCCCGCTGCTTTGCTTCGATGATGTTTTCTCTGTCTCTATTGAATTTTTATCTTGTGGCGGGGCCAAACCGCCACTGCCCAAACCTGCCCCTGAAGAGGAGGGAACGTCATCTTCTATAACGTCTTTTTCAAGCTCGATCAATATGGCGTTAATCTCTTCCCGAAGCGCCAGCGCTTTTTTGGTGATATCCACCTCGCCAAGGGCTATCACCCGCTCCAGCGCCACGAGGGTTTTTTGCAACTCCGCGCGCACCACTGATTTGCTGGTCCAATCGTTGGAATCGCGCAAAACCCGCAACTGTTCCGACAAGGTTGTGATCTCCACCCCCATATCTTCAAATTGGCCGGACATATCGTTATATTTCTGATACCCGAAAAACGAGGCCACCGCGAGGAAGAGAAAGAGGGCGACAAAAACCACACCCGCCACGGGAAAATTGGCGAAGAAAGATTTTTTTTCCTGAATCTCGCCCCTGAAATCGTATGGGGATCGGCCGCTTTTAATCTCATCGGCCATTTTCCGGGTCGCCTCGCCAACAGGTGATCCGGGATTTTCCTTGCCCTTGTTTTTAACGACAGATGGCTCCGCCACCGGCGAATCGGGTATGGGGGGGGTGTCCTGTTGAGTAGAGTTATCCTCCTTGTTTTGAGACATCGCTAAACCGTTTTCCTTTTGTAAACAATTTCCATTTGACCAATCACCTTCACCCCTTCATAATTTACAACAGGTAAAGGGTGGCGCATCACCTGTTTCAGGCTGAAGTTTTATCGTACTTGAGCCAACCATTTGCGTCAACCCATAAGGCTTTAAAAAACAATACCGATATTTAATTTTTAAAAAAGGTCATGACAATAAAAATAGATGGAAAAAAGGTCGCCGCCTCGGTGCGCGCCGATGTGGCCCATGAAACCGGGCTGATATTCAAAGATTGTGGAGAGAAGATCGGCCTTTCGGTCGTCCTGGTGGGGAATGACCCCGCCTCTCACGTATACGTTCGCCTGAAGGAAAAGGCGCTGATAAATGCGGGGATGGTCTCGTACCAGAACACCCTCCCGGCCGAAACGTCGCAGAAAGAGCTTTTGGCGCTGATCGATAAACTAAATAACGACACAAACGTGAACGGTATCCTTGTCCAGCTCCCTTTGCCCGATCATCTGGACGAAACGGAGGCGCTTAACCGCATCGACCCCGACAAGGATGTGGACGGGTTCCACCCGGCGAACGTGGGCCTGCTTGCGCAAAAACTGGCGAAGCTGATGCCCTGCACACCGGCGGGATGTATCGAACTGTTGGACAGATACAAAATATCGATGGAGGGGAAACACGCCGTTGTTGTGGGGCGCTCCAACATAGTGGGTAAACCGGTCGGGATGATGCTTCTCCATCGTAACGCCACGGTGACAACCTGCCACTCAAGAACGAAAGACCTGGGCGAAATCACGCGTCAGGCCGATATCCTCATCGCCGCCATCGGCAGGCCGAACACCATCACCGCCGACATGGTGAAAGAAGGGGCCGCGGTGATCGACGTGGGGATAAACCGGGTGGAGGGGGCCCTTGTGGGTGATGTGGATTATGACGGCGTATATGGCAAGGCGGGATGGATAACCCCCGTGCCGGGGGGGGTGGGGCCGATGACTATCGCTATGCTTTTGTATAACACTTTGCTGGCCTATAAAATCCAGCGGGGCCTTTTGGTGTAGCTGGAATGCCGGATGAAAAAGACCGTAAGGTTTATAGCGTCTCGGAATTAACCCGAAGCGTGAAAACCATGCTGGAGTCTGGCTTTTCTTCAGTCCTGGTGGAAGGCGAGATATCGAAATATACCGTTGTCGCCTCTGGTCACGCCTATTTTTCCATCAAGGACGAAAAATCTGTGGTGGACGCGGTAATGTGGAAAGGGAAAAACGCTCTTTTGCAGTTTACGCCAAAACCTGGCGACAAGGTGTTGATCCGGTGCAAACCCACCATTTATGAGCCGCAAAGCCGCTATCAGATAGTGGTGGACTCTATGGAACCCAAAGGACTTGGAGCTCTTCAGGCGGCCTTTGACGAGCTCAAGAAAAAACTGATCGAAGAGGGGCTGTTTGACAAAAAACATAAAAAGCCTCTTCCTTATATCTCCTGGTCGGTCGGCATTGTCACCTCCCCCACCGGCGCGGTGATACAGGATATGATCCGCACCTTGAGCCGCAGGTTCCCGGGGATCAGGATCGTGCTTGCGCCGGTTCCTGTGCAGGGGGATGGGGCGGCGGAAAAAATCGGGGCGGCCATCAGGGCCTTTAACAGGTATGGCAAGGTCGACGTTATCATCGTGGGGCGCGGTGGCGGATCGCTTGAAGATTTGTGGGCGTTTAACCAAGAGGTTTTAGCGCGGGCCATTTTCGAGTCTGAAATTCCGGTTGTGTCTGCCGTGGGGCACGAGACAGATTTCACAATAGCCGATTTTGTGGCAGACCTGCGCGCGTCGACACCGACCGGGGCGGCGGAACAGGTAGCCCCGGTGCGGGCCGAGGTGGAAGAGAGGATCGACAGGCTGTTCTCAGGCCTATGCGATAAGGTCAGGGATATGACAGAATCTCGCGCTCAACTGGTGGACGATTATGGCGAACGGATATTCAGGGGTGTGTCAACTCTTACGGCCCACACAAAGGAGCGCATGGCTGGCGCCATCCGCCACCTGGGCGCCCTGACCCCGAAAGCCCGGTTTTTAAATATGGAATCAAGGTTCGACCAGTTATCGAAAGAGCTGGTCAAATCACTTGCGAGAATGAGAGAGACAAAGAAAACAGAGGCTACTGCGCTGGAAAAACGGTTACGAACAATCAAACCCGCAAGCTGGATTGTGTCTTACAGAAAAAAAGTTGACCAGACGATGGAAATGATGACAAACCGGGCGGCGACCAGAATGACCCAGCTGGCCAATGGCGCCAATCTCCTTGAGGGGAGGCTGAACGCAATCAGCCCGCTTGCGGTTCTGGAACGGGGATACAGCATTGTCACATCGCCCGACGAACGTAAGATTTATAAAAGCGTCGACGAGCTGAAGGCGGGGCAGAAGGTGAAAATCCGCATGAGCGACGGTTCAACGGGAGCCACAGTTCACGGCAAAGGGACATCCAAGCAGGAAGACCTGTTTTAGGGTTATATTGAAAAGGCTCCGGTAAATCAGCGGATGAAACAATGTCATCCTGAACGCGAATGTCACCCTGGACTTGATTCAGGGTCTAAAACGGGGTTGAATTGCGGCCTGGCCGTGCTACACTTTCCCATATGAACGAGAAAAGCAAGGCCAGGGATGTCAAGTTCGAGATGGCTCTTAAAAAGCTTGAAGAAATCGTCACAAAACTGGAAGATGGCGATCTGGAGCTTGAAAAGGCTATCGATCTGTTTGAAGAGGGGGTGAAGATGTCCAGATTGTGCCGCAACAAGCTGGGCGAAGCGGAGAAAAAGATAGAAAAACTTGTGAAAGATAGCGGCGGAGAGTTTACGACCACCGAGCCGATGGACGATCCCTCCGAAGGCGCTCCCTTTTAGGCCCGTTAAATTTACACTATCGGCGCAGAGCTTTAAGCCATGGCCCTTTCACAATATTTCAGAGATTTAGCCAGCGAGGTCGAAAATATGCTGGACCGGTTGACCCCTCCGGCCGTCACTCACCCGACGATAATCAACGAGGCGATGCGCTATTCCCTTATGGCCGGTGGTAAACGCCTGAGGCCGATATTGGCCGTGGCCGGATGTGAGGCTGTCGGTGGGAAACGGGCCACCGCCCTCCCCTTTTCAGCGGCTGTCGAAATGATACACACTTATACACTCATTCATGACGATCTGCCTGCCCTCGATAATGACGATCTGAGAAGAGGCATACCGACAAGCCACAAAAAGTTTGGTGAAGCCACAGCCATTCTGGCGGGGGATGCGCTATTGACCCTGGCGTTCGAAGTGATGACTGACAAGTCGCTCTATCCCGGTCTCCCTGCCGAAACTTTATTGCATGTGTCGACCGAGACCGCCAACGCCATCGGTGGCGGCGGCACCATCGGCGGGCAGGTGGTCGATCTGGAAATGGAGGGGGCCGAGGCCGATATAGCCGGGCTTGAGTATATACACACCCATAAAACAGGGAAGCTGATCGTCGCCTCTATCCGTGGCGGCGCCATGCTGGGGGGAGCGACGGGGAAACAACTCAAGGCGTTGACCGATTATGGCAAAAGCATCGGCCTTGCGTTCCAGGTGGTGGACGATATCCTGGATGTGGAGGGTACGGCGGAGCAACTAGGTAAAAATGTGGGGATGGACGAAAAACAAAATAAAATGACCTATCCATCAGCCCTTGGGATGGACGAATCCAAAATCCTGGCCGCTCGGCTTATCGACAGGGCTATCGATTCATTGGCAATTTTTGGCGGTGACGGCGCCCATCTGGTCGAGCTGGCCCGGTATATCGCCTCCCGCGCCAGCTAACGGCCTCATCCATTCGGGAAAAACCGGCTTCCCCCCGGGTGATTTCGCCTGGTCGGGCGCGGCTCTTCCCCCCCTTTTTCATCTCTCGCGTTCACGGAAAACAGCTGTAAATTATTAACCGGAATCTTTGTGCGAAATATTGCACTTCGCGAGCCTGGTATGATAATATCATCGACTTAAATTTAGTGAGGGCAGTTATGCGAAAGTGGTATTGGGGGTCTATTTCAATTATCTTTTTGATTTTCAGCGCTTGCGCTGATGGTGGGATCGAGGAAAAATCTGGCCTGGAGCAAGATATGGCGAAATATGAAAACCCCGATATCGGGGCTTTAAGCCCAAGGAACGGGGGATATATGGATGTAAACCTGGCGGCCACCCCCACATTGGCCGTTTTTAACCCCAATGGCTCCACGATAGATTTTGAGCTTTGGGGAGATAGCGAGTTCACCTCGCTCCTCACTTCCGCCAAAAAGGTTGGAAAACCAGCCGACATAACCTATACCCCGTGGATGCCCCGCGCCACCCTTGAAGCGGGATTCACATATTACTGGCGCGCCAAGCCAACCGGAGGAGGATGGTCTGACCTCTATTCCTTCACCGTCCAGAACCTTTGCGACATCGGAGGAATCCCGTGGGCCGAATATGTGAATGAATTTACAACCAAACGCGCGTGCGACGCCATTGTGCGGCAAGACCCGAACCAGGCTTTGGGTTCTACCGATGCTGGTGGGTATATCAGCAACAGTAAGCCTGGTAGCGGATTTGTCTCGCTTGACTGGTCGGGAGCGTTGACGGTGGAGATGGGTAAAACGGTCCGTAATGGGCCGGGGGCCGATATTCGTGTGTTTGAATTCGTCTCTTCCGAATGGATCGAGGCGTTTGCGGGCCCTTCGGAGATCGGGCCGTGGCACTCGATGGGGGTGCGATTCTGTGGCGACTCGTGCGATTTTGATCTTGGCAGGACCGGGCTTAACTATGCCAGATATATCAGGATTGAAGACCTTATGTCTCCATTATCGGTCTGCCACGCAACTGCAGGGGCGGATATAGACGCTATCAAGGCCATAAACTACACTTCTAATTCCGGGCAGTGCGGTTAAACAGAGGTATAAAGCAGATTAATGAAGAAATTTATAATTAACGCCATTTTCGTGGCCATGCTGATAATAATAGCCGGGGTCGGTTGCGGCTCCAGCAGTGTCGAGTCGGAGGATTCCGGTGGGTCGGAGGGCGAAACAGCGCCGGCCGGGGCCCCGGAATGGATAAAAGGTGACTGGTTCATGACACGGTGGAACGGCGAAACTGTGACCCGTTTTAACCCGATCATGACCGTTGCGGAGACCACCTTTACAGCGGCATTCAACGATATAGGCCAGGAATGCGTGAGTGACGGATCGTTTGAAATAGATGGGACTATCCCGAGTTGGGAATCGAATGAATATTCCATGATTGTGTCTGAGACCACCTGCACCGTAAGCTGGGGGCCGGCGTCGCTTGCGGGTGATTTCGATCAGGGCATCATATTTGCCGAAGACGAAAGGTTCATGATGCGCGTTTCCTATCTGTTTCCCGATTTCTGGGAATACAGGAACTACCAGTAGAGTTTACCAAACGCTCTATCACCGGTGGACCTAAAATGATTATGTTTATTAACAGGCCCAATCCACATGGTAGCCGCACTGGCGTTAGAAGCGGTGGCGGGGCAGGCGGCGCCGAAAATTCCTTTGTGATCCACGCATATAGTGGCTCTCCCGTTACGTTGGCCATGGGGAAGCAATGTGCGGTATAACAGGTTTTGTAGACAGGTCGCTTCGATCTGATAGCGAGACTCTTGGCCGTACAGTCGGGCGTATGTCCGATACGCTTCGGCATCGCGGCCCCGACGACAGCGGCGCATGGGTGGACGCCGAGGCGGGGGTGGCCCTTGGTCATCGCCGTTTGTCTATAATAGACCTTTCCGAAAATGGGCGCCAGCCGATGCTTTCTGCCAGTGGGCGATATGTGATTGTGTTCAACGGCGAAGTATACAATTTCAAACGGCTAAGAAATGACATCGAAAAGGAAAATCGAAATATAGCCTGGCGCGGACATTCGGATACCGAAGTGATGCTGGCCGCTATAGAGCTTTGGGGTCTCGAAAACGCCGTAAAACGTTTTAATGGCATGTTCGCCTTCGCCCTTTGGGACCGCAAGAAGCGGACGATAAGCCTTGTCCGGGACTGGCTGGGTAAAAAGCCTCTGTATTATGGGTGGTGTGACAAAACATTCTTTTTCGGGTCGGAATTAAAGGCCATTCGCGCCCATCCCCGGTTTACGGGTGAGATCAACAAACAGGCTTTAACCCTGCTCCTGCGCTACAACTACATCAATTCTCCCTACTCGATATATAAAGGGATATACAAGCTTACACCCGCGTCGATTCTGACCCTGAAATACGAGTGGCTTGATGGCGATATCGATTTTTCCGCCGATCCTGATAACCCTGGCGCCGGTCGCGTCAAACCTCACAGGTTCTGGTCGGTCAAGGAGGCATACGCCGTTGGCGCGGCCGACCCGTATGACCTGTCCGATGACGAAGCGATAGAGAAACTCGATTCGCTTTTGAAGGATTCCGTCGGTTTACGCATGCTGGCCGATGTTCCGCTGGGCGCTTTTTTATCGGGCGGGGTAGATTCGTCGATGGTGGTGGCCCTTATGCAGGCGCAAAGCCCGCGTCCGGTCAAAACATTTTCCATCGGTTTTTTCGAGAGCGAATTCGATGAGGCGGTGTATGCCAAAGAAGTTGCCAGCCACCTCGGAACAGACCATACCGAGCTGTACATCACACCGGAGACCGCGATGACGGTTATTCCCAAATTGCCGGAGCTTTTTGACGAGCCGTTTGCCGATTCCTCGCAGATTCCGACTTATCTGGTCTCCGAGCTGGCGCGGCGGGATGTGACGGTGAGCCTCTCTGGCGATGGAGGGGACGAACTGTTCGCCGGTTACCACAGATATTTGTGGGGAGCGCGCTTTATGGAGAGAACGAACTGGATACCGGGAGCTTTCAAGGGGCTTGCCTCCTTTTTAATGAAATCAGTTCCTCACACAAGCTGGAACGCGATTTTCAGAATTATGGAGCCTTTCATGTCTAAAGAGTTGAAGCAACCTAACGCCGGGGACAAAATGCACAAGCTGGCGACAGTTCTGGCCGCCTCTTCTCCCGAGGAAATATATCTGCAACTGGTTTCCCAGTGGGACACGCCGGAAAGAGTGGCGCTGGGAGCGAGGGAACCGGTGACACCGGTTACAAATAAATCGAGCTGGCTGGATGTTCAGGATTTCGCTCATCGTTTAATGTATATTGATCTTGCCACTTATTTTACGGATGACATACTCGCCAAGGTCGACCGCGCCAGTATGGCTGTAAGTCTGGAAACGCGCGCGCCCATAATCGACTACCGCGTGGTGGAACTGGCGGCCAGAATGCCTGGCGCGATGAAAATAAGAAATGGGGAGAGTAAATGGCTTTTGAGACAGGTTTTATACAAATATGTCCCCAAAAAGCTGATAGAGAGGCCAAAGCGGGGCTTTTCCATTCCGCTGGGTGAATGGCTCCGGGGCCCCTTGAGGGATTGGGCGGAGAGCCTGCTGGACGAACGAAGGCTCATGGAAGATGGAATATTCGACCACAAGCTTGTCCGGCAAAAGTGGAAAGAGCATCTGTCCGGCGTGAACTGGAGAAACCATATCTGGCCGATTCTTGTGTTTCAGGCATGGGCGGATCATAACGGATCGAAAACATAAATCGGTGTGGCTGTATTAATTATGTTCAATTATAATGACGAGACCTGAAAGCATATGACACAAACAAAAGACGATACCGGGCTTCCTCCTATCTCCGTGGGGGTTATCAACTTTAACGGTAAAAAGATAATTGAAAGAACGCTCAATTCCATCCTTGAAAGTGGTTACCCCGAGATAGACCTGATGGTTGTGGATGATGTATCGACCGATGACGGCATAGAGATGGTTCGCGAAAAATTTCCATCGGTTCGTGTGTTTATCCAGGAGCGCAACATGGGGCCCAACGCGGCCAGAAACCGCGCGTTAAAGGAGGCGAAGCACGACATGGTGTTTGTCACCGATAACGATATAACCCTGGGGCCTGATTGCCTGAAAATACTGGTGAAGACGATGCTGGCCGAAGACGATATTGGAGCTGTCACCCCTATGGTGCTCGACGCGGTGGAAAAAAACCGCATATACGCAAACTATGTGGGGCTTTATTATCTTTGTTTCGGAATAATCCCTGACAGGTACCAAAACCTGTCGCCCGATATGGACCTTGACCCGAGGTCATCGGTCTGCGGCTCCGGCGGTATCATGCTCACAAAAAAATCGGTCGCAGAGAGGCTGGGATGGTTTGACGAGGATCTTTATTTTGGATATACCGACGGGGAGTATACGTTCCGGATAACGGCGAGCGGAAGCAAGGTTATGCAGGCGCCAAAAGCCAAAATTTACCACCTGGAAAAAGCGGGCCGGGAAATAACAAGGTTACGATATCAGATACGGGGCCGATGGCATTTCATATTGAAGCACTATTCGGCAAGGACTCTTTTTCTTCTGATACCCGCGTTTTTATTTTTTGAGGCGGGCAACCTGGGATACCTCACGCTAAAGGGGGCTCTTGGAGAATGGTTTCGAGGCGTCGGGATGGTGATTGG
>UOGE01000018.1_pt1 | contig 37155 bp, 32 predicted proteins | sample 1989811 | NCBI WGS metagenome assembly UOGE01 (sample SAMEA4712198, study PRJEB27164) | hydrothermal vent metagenome | biome: marine basaltic hydrothermal vent biome; feature: marine hydrothermal vent; material: mineral | place: Pacific Ocean | collected 2011-06-14/2011-07-23 | depth 1691 m | reverse complement strand
AACTCTATCGCCACTGTCGAAAGCAAGATCGATGGCCGGGGATATCTCCTCATCCTTTTTACATATGGTAACGCCCAGGGAAGAGCCGCCACTGGCCGGCTTGATAACAACAGGCGCTTTCATATCTAGAGTTTTCACATCTTCAGCTTTACGCGATTTTTCTATCACGCGCCAATCGGCCGTTTTTACGCCGCAATCGATGGCGACAATTTTAGACAGGACCTTATCCATGGCGACAGCGCTGGCGGTGACCCGGGCCCCGGTGTATGGCACACCCATAATTTCAAGGGCGCCCTGCGCGCATCCATCCTCGCCATAACGGCCATGCAACGCAATAAAAGCAAGGTCGATATTCTCGCTCTTCACCCGGGCGCAAAGGTCCCTGCCCATATCAATACCGACAGCTTCAATTCCCATGCGCACGAGCGAAGCCATAACAGCCTCTCCGCTTCCCAGGCTCACCTCTCTCTCGTTTGACAGGCCTCCCATCAGCACTCCCATTTTCATTTTCCGTAGCCGCTCCAATAGCGCATCTCTATTCATTTAAAACTCGCCAACCAGTTTTATTTCTCGCTCAAGGTTAATACCGAACTTATTCGATACAGTGTTTTCAATTTTTTCTATCAGCGCCAACACGTTTTCAGCTTTCGCGTTACCCAGGTTAACGATAAAGTTGGCATGCCTGGCGGAAACAGCGGCGCCGCCGACGCGATACCCTTTTAAGCCGGCCTTTTCTATCAGCCTTCCCGCAGATTCTCCTTCCGGGTTTTTAAAAATCGATCCCGCGCTGGGAATTTCGAGAGGCTGGTTTTCTTTCCTTAATTTATAAGACTGTCTCATTTTCTCCCCTATCCTCTCCTTCTCCCCTTCGATTAAACGCAACGTCGTTTCAACTATGACGGAGCCATCGGGAAAGCGCGATGCGCGATAGTCAAAACCACACTCTTCCTGGCTTAATGTTTCGATTTCGCCATCATTGGTAACCACGGTTACAGTCTCCACAACGTTTTTCATCTCTCCACCATATGCACCCGCGTTCATTTTAAGCGCCCCTCCCACAAAGCCGGGAATTCCAAATCCGAATTCCAGCCCGCTCAAGCTTTCCTCGCCCATCGTTTTCGCAAGCTTCGTCAGCCCTGCGCCACTGCCTGCAATAATCACCGCTTCGCCATTTTTGCGCTCCGATATCCGCACATCCCTGAACCCCCGCGAAAGGGAGAGCGCCGTCCCCTTTATTCCAGCGTCCGAAACCAGTATGTTGGAGCCGCCGCCCAAAACAAAAGTCACCTCCCCGCCCTTCATAATTCGAGACACTTCCTCCAGCGTTTCCGGATAGACTATTTTCTCCACCGGCCCTCCGATACGAAACGTAGTCTTTTTTAATAGAGGAACGTTTTTTTCTGTTTTTATCATCGGCTTTTATCGCCATCCTTCGCGCCCTAAACTTTCCTGTTAATTTTTTCCAGTTTCTCAAGGAGCCTTGATCCCACTGTCACAATATTCCCGGCGCCAAGGGTCACAACGATGTCCCCCTCCCTGGCCATATCGGCAAGCTCATCAACCACACCGTCGAGGGTGGGCAGAAACCTGATTCCCTTTTTTCCGTGGGCCGCCGCCCCTTTGGCGATCAGTTCGCCGCCAATGCCTTCGATCGGCTCTTCTCCCGCCGCGAATATTTCGGTCACGATCAATTCGTCCGCGTCGTAAAACGATTTATGAAATTCCTCCAGATGGTCTCTCGTCCGTGTATATCGGTGGGGCTGGAAAGCAACGACAAGCCGCCTTGTGCCAAACCCCTCCTTTATAGCCCTAAGGGCCGCCTTGATCTCGATGGGATGATGGGCATAATCGTCTATCACCATCACACCCCGCGATTCCCCTTTCACCTCCAGCCTGCGTTGCACACCGGCAAAACCATCAAGCGAGGCGAGCACGTCATCGGGTTTAATTTCAAGCTCCAGCCCCACAAGAATCGCCGCGAGAGCGTTATATACATTGTGTATGCCCGGCATGTTTATCGTCACCCGCCCCACCTCTTTCCCCTGGGCGGCGACGGTGAAAGAGGATTCGAGATTATTAAACTCTATGTCGCGCGCGGTGATATCGGCTGTCGAATTAATTCCATATGTCGCGATTCGCTTTTCAAGGTTCGGGATAATTTCCTGAATCGCGGGGTCATCCAGGCAAAGGGCCGACACACCGTAAAACGGGGTTTTGTTGATAAACCGGGTAAACGCTTTTTTCACGTTGTCAAAGGTTCCGTAATAATCGAGGTGTTCCGCGTCGACATTTGTGACAACGGCAATAGAGGGATAGAGGTTCAGGAAAGATCCGTCCGACTCGTCCGCCTCCGCCACAAGAAAATCGCTTTTACCAAGCACCGCGCCAGAGCCGAACCTGTCCACCTTGCCGCCAATGATAATGGTGGGGTCCAGGTTCCCTTTTGTTAAAGCAACCGCAATCATGGAAGTGGTGGTGGTTTTGCCGTGGGATCCGGCGACAGCCACGGCAAACTTCATCCGCATTAGCTCCGCCAGCATTTCCGCCCTGGGAATAACCGGAATCATCATGGCTTTCGCTTCGAGGACTTCGGGGTTATCGGCTCTGATCGCCGAAGATATCACCACCACGTCGGCGTCCCCTACGTTGTCGGCGCTATGTTCGAACACAATTTTGGCGCCGATACCTTCAAGATGCCTGGTCGCCTCCGATTCCGCCATGTCCGACCCTGTAACCATATATTCCATGTTTAATAAAATTTCGGCGATGCCGCTCATCCCCGATCCGCCAATTCCAACAAAGTGGAGTTTTTTTGTTTTACCAAATCTCATGCCGCTATCCGCCCCCCCGCAAGCTTTAATATTTCATCGACGATGGTTTTTGCCGCTTCCGGTTTCGCGAGGCTTTTGGCCCGTTTTCCCATCTCGACCAGTTTCGATCTGTCTTTGCTGAATTCATCAACAATCCGGGCCAGCCTGTCGGCGTCAAAATCGCTGTCCGCCACCATGATCGAGGCGCCGGCATCGACGGCGCATTTTGCGTTTAGCCTCTGGTGGTCGTCCGCCGCGTAGGGATAGGGAACATATACGGAGCCACGCCCCACGGCGCATATTTCCGCGATGGACCCGGCCCCGGCCCGGGAAATGACAATGTCCGCGTCGGCGATTCTTTGCGGCATGTCGTCGAAAAACTTTTGCGCCACGGCGGGAAAACCGGCTCTTTGGAGCGCGCCATTGACCATATCGAAATCTCTTTCGCCGGTTTGCGCGGTTAGCGTTATCGAAGCGGAGACAGTGTTTAATTTGTCGACAGATTCCGCCACAGCCAGGTTCAGCGTCCTGGCCCCCTGGCTTCCGCCAAGAACAAGAATGTTCAATCTTTCGCTATCCGTTTTTCGTCTGGTCTCGAAAAAGCCGCGCCTCACAGGGTTGCCGGTCAGTTCCCCCACATTTTTCGGGAACAGCCTTTCAGAGCCGGGCCATGTGACAAACACTTTTTTTGCAAATCTCCCCAGCCATTTATTGGTCATACCGGGCGCAAAATTCTGCTCCGCCAATGTAAGAGGAGACCTGTATAGAAGAGTGGCAAGCCCCACCGGGCCAGACGCGAACCCGCCAACCCCAAGGGTGACGTCTGGCCTGTATTCGCGCAAAAACCGGGCCGCGCTGTTCACCGCCCACACAAGGCGCGATAAAGATAAAGCCTTCGAAAATATACCGCGCCCTTTAAGGCCGGTGACGTTCAATGTTTTAATTATAAATCCTTCCTTAGGCACAATGCTCGTTTCGAGCCCCCGTTCGGCCCCCACAAAAAGAACCTCGTGCTCGTCTCCTCTTCGCAAAAGCTCCCTGGCGATTGCGATGGCGGGATATATATGGCCGCCGGTTCCGCCTCCGCCAATCAGCAGTTTCATCTCGCTCCCTCTCTCATTCACTTCGTGTGCTCCGAAACGTTTAACAAAATGCCGATCGATATCATCCACATGATTAAAGCCGACCCACCCAGGCTGATAAACGGAAGGGGTAGCCCCTTGGTGGGGGCGAGCCCCAGGTTCACCGAAATGTTTATAATCGCCTGCAGGCAGATGGCAAGAGTTATTCCCAAAGCCAAAAGAGAGCCAAAACGATCCGGCGCGTTGAGCCCGACCTTTAGCCCGCGCCACAGAAGAGCGGCAAAAAGTATGATCACAACCATTCCGCCGATAAACCCAAGCTCTTCGCCGATAATGGCGAAGATGAAATCGGTGTGCGGTTCGGGAAGATAAAAAAGCTTCTGCTGTCCTGCCCCAAGGCCGGACCCTGTCATCCCGCCCCGTGAAATCGCAACGAACGACTGGATTATCTGATAGCCGGAATCGGAAAAATCTTCCCATGGGTCGAGGAAAGACAATATCCTTCTCCGCCTGTATTCAACGTTGGCTATGGCCGAAACGACAATCGGAACCAAAAAGATAGAAACGCCCACCAGATATGTCGGCCTGATACCGGCCACGAGGAACATGCAAAACACCACAAGCCCTATCATCAGCGATGTGCCCAGGTCTGGCTGGAGCTGGATAAGAAGCAGTATCACCACAAGGGCCAAAAAGCAGGGGATGAACCCGAGAAAGAAATCCTTGATTTTTCCCGCCGCTTCCTTTTTAGCAAGAAACGCGGCGAAGAAGATCACAAGCCCCAGTTTCACAAACTCAGATGGCTGAAGCGTTATCGGCCCCAGACGTATCCACCTCTGCGCTCCATTCACCGTGTGCCCCATGAAGGGGAGGAAAACCAGTAGCAAAGCAATGAGCGAGGCGACGTAGATAACATACCCGTAGCGGGCGAATTTCCGGTAATCGATGCGCATGCAATACGCCATCAGCACAAGCCCTATGGCGGCCCAAACCAGCTGGCGTTTGAGGAAATAGTATGAATCGTTATATCTCTCGACAGCTATCACGGCGGAGCTTGAAAATATCATCACAAGCCCGATCAGCAGAAGGGCGCCGGTGATTGCGATGATCCAGTAGTCCGGCTGTCTTTTAACTGGCATGGTTTAACTGGCCCCCCTTTAATCGAGCCACCGCTTCCTTAAACTTTTCGCCGCGATCTTCGTAGCTTTCAAACATATCGAAGCTTGCGCATGCGGGCGAGAGCAACACAAAATCGCCCTGGGCGCACATGGCCCTTGCGCTTGTGACCGCGTCGTCCATATCTTGCGCTCTCTTCTTTGGCGCAAATTCGCCAAGAGCCTTCACGATCGCTGGCGCCGTCTCGCCTATTAACACGGCTCCCTTCGCGTGCGCCCCGATTGCCCTGGCAAGTGGCGCGAAGCCGGCCCCCTTGCTCGATCCGCCTGCGATAATCACAACGTTTTTGTTATAACCAGATAGCGATTTTATGGTGGCGTCAATGTTGGTCCCCTTCGAGTCGTTAAGGAAGGTTACGCCATCGACCTCGTCCACCATTTCCATCCTGTGGGGAAGGCCCCGGAACGCCCTGATAACCTTTTTAATCTGGCCAGGGTTCACCCCGGCGGTGAAGGCGGCCAGCGATGCGGCAAGGGCGTTTTCCAGGTTGTGAACCCCTGGTATCTGTAAATCCTTAACCTCGAACAGCGCAACCTTCAACGGGCCGATGGACGCCATCGCTTTGCCATCTTCCACCCATGCGCCATCCTCCCCGTGGCGGCTCACGCCGAACCTGAGGATTCGCACGCTGGTATCGGGCAAAAGCGATCTTGCCGCGCTGTCTTCCGCGTTTAATATCAGCGTATCCCCCTCGCGCTGATTTTCAAAGAGCCTCGCTTTGAGGGCTGTATAGGCCTCCATTGTTTTATGCCTGTCCAGATGATCGGGTGTTACGTTCAGGATGAGGCCGATACGCGGCCTGAACGATTTTATCCCTTCCAGCTGGAAGCTGGAGACCTCTGAAACCACCCAGTCGTTTTCCATATCGACAGCATCCGAAAGGGGGGCGCCGATGTTTCCGCCGACATAAGTTTTATTCCCCGCCTCTTCGAGCATCAGCCCTATGAGGGTGGTTGTGGTTGTTTTTCCGTTTGTGCCGGTGATGGCGATGACCGGGGCCGAAAGCAGGGTGAACGCAAGCTCTATTTCCGAAACAAGGTTTATGCCGGCCCCGCGGATAGAGGCGGGTAATGATGCGTCCCACGGCACACCGGGGCTTATAACGGCGAGGTCATAATCGCCGATGGTCACGCCGTCATGCCCGCCCAATATTTTTTCCACACTTTCAGGTAGCCGATCAGTAAATTCGGCCAGATCGCTCTCTTTCTTCATATCGGTGACTGTCGCGCGCGCGCCCATCCGGCCCAGTAGCCGCGCGGCGGCCAGCCCTGTTCTGGCGAGGCCAATTATCAACACTTTTTTATGTTTATACTCTTTGATCATCGGTCACCGCAGTTTGAGCGTACTAAGGGAAAGAAGCGCAAAAATCATCGCCACAACCCAGAACCGTATAATCACCTGCGGCTCCGCCCAGCCCATCTGCTCGAAATGGTGATGGAGCGGCGCCATCCGAAACGCGCGTTTGCCGGTCAATTTAAACCATGCGACCTGGATCATTACCGAAAGGGCTTCGATGACAAAAATTCCGCCTATGGCCACAAGGATGATTTCGTGCTTGCACAAAACCGCCACAGTTCCCAACGCCCCGCCGAGGGCCGTGGAGCCGATGTTTCCCATGAAGATCATTGCGGGGTAGAAGTTGTACCATAAAAACCCGAGCGACGCGCCAACAACCGCCGCACAGAAAACCGTGACCTCCCCCGCCTCCAGAAGGTGCGGAATCTGCAAATATTCGGCGAACCGGGCATGGCCCGCCACATAACATATCACCAGGTACGCCCCGAAAGAGATGACAATGGGTCCGATGGCAAGCCCGTCGAGGCCGTCGGTTAAATTTACCGCATTGGCCGAGCCTACGATCACCAGCATTGCAAACGGGATATAGAAAAGGCCCAGGTCCGGATGGACATCTTTTAAAAACGGGATGTAAACACTCGTCACAGAAGGATCCATCCCCCTGCTTATAAAAATGGCGATCACGATAACGAAAGCGGCGGCGAACTGGTATAAAAGCTTTGTCCTGCCGGAGACCCCGTGCCTCATGGCATAGAGTTTCACATAATCGTCGTAGAACCCTATCGCGCCAAAAAGAGCCATGGAAGCCAGCGCAATCCATACATATACGTTAGAGACATCCGCCCACAAAAGCGTGGGGATTAAAGTGGCCGCAATGATTATAATCCCGCCCATGGTGGGTGTGCCGGCCTTCACCTGATGAGTTTGCGGGCCGTCATCCCGGATTTTTTCCCCTATGTTCCTGCTTTTAAGCATCCTGATGACCCACGGCCCCAGAATCAACGCCATGGCAAAAGCTGTGACGACGGCATAAATCGTGCGAAACGTGATATAGCGAAAAACGTTAAACGCCGAGAACACATCGTGGAGCGGATATAAAAAATGGTATAACATCCTGCCTCAACCCTCCATCATGGCGGTTAACCGCTCTATAACTTTTTCCATTTGAACGCCTCTCGACCCCTTTACAAGGGCCGTATCGCCCGGCCGTAAAAATTTTACAAGCGACTGGGCGATTTGCTGGTGCGTTTTCCCTCTTTTTATTTTCACTCCTCTGGCCGCCGCGGTCCGGGCCGCAAGCTTCGCCCTCTTTCCGAACGTGTACATTGCGTCGACCCCCGCTTTCGCCGCAATGGCGCCCACCCGTTTATGTTCCGCCTCCGCCCTGCTTCCAAGCTCCAGCATATCGCCAAACACGAATATCAGCTTTCCATCTCCGCGCTGGCTGGCCGCCGACTCGATAGCCGCCCTGGTGGAAGCCGGGTTTGCGTTATATGAATCGTTTATCAGCGCCGCTCCATTGGGCAATGTCACAAGCTCCATCCGCATTGGGGCGGGCTTGGTTTTTTCTATCCCTTTCGCTATTTTTTCACGGCTCACACCCAGGATAATCCCGGCGCAAAATGCGGCCAGCGCGTTGCCTGTGTTATGGGAACCGGCGACAGGTATGTGAACCTGGGTCTCCCTGTTTTTATAATGAATGGCGGCCAGGCTCCCCCTGCCGCTGTCGGGCCATGAATCGGTGAGGCTCACGTCGGCCACCGGGTTTTTCCCAAAGGTCATCACCCTTGGTTTTGCGTTTTCAATCAGCGCCCGGCTTTGAGGATCGTCCGCATTTAGCACAGCCACCGCCCGGGGAGGCATGTTAAGCAGTAGCTCCCCTTTGGCGTCCCGCACAGCTTTTAAAGATTTGAAATTGCCGATATGAGCCAAACTTATGTTGGTGATCACCCCCACGGAAGGTTTAACCATTTTAGAAAGGAGCGCTATCTCGCCGGGGGCGTTCATCCCGATCTCGACCACTGCGGCTTCATCCTTTTGTGTAAGACGCAAAAGGGTTAGCGGGGCGCCTATGTGGTTATTTAAATTGCCTATGGTCTTTAACGTTTTATATTTTTGAGATAAAACGGAGGCTATCATATCCTTCACCGTTGTTTTCCCGTTAGACCCGGTTACGCACACAATCTTCAGCCGGGCAAACCTGCTTCGATGATATGCCGCCAACGCCTGGAGCGCTTCGGTGGTGTCGTCCACCACTACAAATGTTTTGCCGGGAAACTTCCCCGTCGCCCTTTCGTCCGACACCATGGCCATGCTGGCCCCTTTATCGAATGCGGGGCCGATGAATTTATGGCCATCAAATTTCTCGCCTGTTATCGCGATAAAAAGCGATCCTCGTTTTATAGTTCGCGAATCTATCCCAACCTCGCGCGCAACGGCGCCAGAGCCCATGATGAGCCTGCCGCCGGTCGCCTTCACAATTTCGTTTACGTTAAACTTCGCCATATCTCTCTTTTATCGCGTTACGCAACTCTTCGCGATCATCGAAATGAACTTTTTGTTTTCCGATAATCTGGTAATCTTCATGCCCTTTGCCGGCAATCAGAACAATGTCGCCCTTGCCGGCAAGCTTCACCGCTGTTTTGATCGCCCTTTTCCTGTCCACTTCCACATGTACAGGGCTTTTCGATTTAACGTTGTTTTCTATCCCATCCAGAATATCTTCGATGATTTTTTCCGGATGTTCGCCTCGTGGATTATCGGAAGTGACAATAACCGTGTCCGAAAGGGTCGACGCCGTTTTGCCCATCAGGGGCCTTTTGGTTTTGTCCCTGTCCCCCCCGCATCCAAAAAGGGTGATGACCTTGTGGCCCGTAAGCTCCCTGGCCGCCCTGATAACGTGGGCCAGGGCGTCGGGCGTATGCGCGTAATCGACAATCGCCGTAAAAGGCTGTCCTTCGTCGATCCGCTCCATCCTGCCGGGAACACCCTCCAAATTCCCGATTCCTTCAGCGATTTCATCGACACCCATTCCTTCGGCGATACCCACCGACGCGGCGGCCATGATGTTATACACGTTGTGCCGTCCCGTAAGGTTGGAACGAACCGGCGATGACCCCGATGGCGTCTTTAACGTCATGACGATCGAATCGGCGTTTAAATAAAGATTTTCAACGGTGACATCGACGTTTTTCTTTAGTCCGTAAAGGAGCGCCTGGCCCTCCACGATATCCAGAAGACGCAATCCGTAAGGATCGTCGGAATTGAGTATCGATATTTCCGGGGAGCGCTCTTTAAAAAGCTTCACCTTGGAGGCGAAATACTCCTCCATGTCGTGGTGATAATCGAGATGATCCTGCGTCAGGTTTGTGAAGACGGCGGACCGGAATTTTATATGGTCCACCCTGTGCTGAACAAGCGCGTGGGATGAAACCTCCAGCGCGCAATAACGGGTTTCGCTTTCCTTGAGGGTCTGGAACATTTTCTGAAGGTCGAGCGATTCCGGCGTTGTGGTCACCGCCGGGATGGTCTCCGCCAGCAGTTTATATTCCACGGTGCCGATCCTTGCGCAAGGCGATCCACCCGCCCCCAATATGCTTTCGACAAGATAGGTGACTGTGGTTTTCCCGTTTGTCCCGGTGATGCCGATCACCTTCAGGTAATCGGTGGGCGAATCGTAAAAATAGTTGGCCATTGTGGCCAGGGCTTCGCGGGAATTTTTAACCAGCGCCAGCGTGACACGCCGGGGAAGCTTTTTCTCCGGCTTTCGTTCGGCGATAATGGTGGTGGCGCCTCGCTTGACCGCGTCCATGATATAGTCGTGCCCATCCATGGCGTTTCCGGTGATGGCGACGAACGCCCCCTTGCGAACGGCGTTCCTGGAGTTGTAGCAAATGTCTGCTATTTTTCCCGGCTTGGCGCCGGAGATGCTTAAAGCGTTCATTTTTTTCAATAGCTCCTCTCCATGTTTCATCAAGTTTGGCTCTCATGGCCTTCGGCCCCGCCTGAAGGCAGGTCGGCGAATTCATTGGCGATATCTCTTTGTCTTCCTTGATCGATTTTTGCTTCCCTGTCTATCATCTTCGTCCAGTCGATTTCATACACCTCTGTGTTCATAGAGGGTATCCGCAATATTCTGGCCGCCCGCATCGCTATCTCCTTAAACACCGGCGCCGCCACAACCCCGCCCCACGCAACCCCTTTTGGCTCGTCTATCATCACAAGTATCGACAACCTCGGGTTCTCCGCCGGAAAAAAGCCGATAAAAGAGGAAAGGTTTTTGGTGGTGGAATAGCTTTTGGTTTTCTGATCCGCCTTTTGCGCCGTTCCCGTTTTGCCGGCGACGTTAAAGCCCGGAACAGAGGCCCTCTTCCCGGTTCCCTCCTCCACTGTTTTCACCATCATGTTTGTCACGGCTTTCGCCGTGCTTCTGGAAATCACTTTTCTAACCACCTTCGTGCCGAATCTTTCCGCCACAACGCCATCTCTTAAAAAAGCTTTCACAACCCTGGGGCGCAACAGATAACCGCCATTGGCGAACACGCTGACGCCAGCCACAAGCTGGATCGGCGTAACCGAAAGTTCCTGCCCGAAAGATATCGACGGAAGGGACCATTTGGACCATTTACGAACCGAACGCAAAAGCCCGGCGCTCTCCCCTGGCAGATCGATATCCGTTTTAGAGCCAAACCCAAAGAGACGCAAATTTTTGTAAAGTTTTTCTGGTCCTATTTTTTCCGCTATTTTTATCGCGCCTATGTTGCTCGATTTTGCAATGATCTCGTTCACCGTAAGGTTATTGTATCCGCCGTTGTTCGCCTCTTTGAAATATCGCCCGGCATATTTATAATGCCCCCCCTCGCAGTCTATTTTTTCATCAGGATGCACAAGCCCCTTTTCGATGGCGGTCGCCACAACGAATAGTTTAAAGGTCGATCCTGGCTCCACGGCATTGGAAACGGCCTTCGGCTTCCACCAGCCGGCCGTGTATTTGGCATAGTTGTTCGGATTATATTTAGGCTGTTCGGCGATGGCCAGAATCTCGCCCGACATGGGGTCCATAACTATTGCGATGCCCCCTTTCGCATCATAACGTTTCACCTGCCGCTCCAGGGCTTTCTCGGTTATATATTGAACTCTTTCATCGATGGTGAGGCCCAGATCGTATGGCGCAGGCCTGCCCGGAATATCGAGAGCGCCCGGCATGGTGATCGGGCGCCCCAGCGCATCCTTGAGAACGGTCATTCGGGAGTTTACCGGCCTAATGACTTCGTCGTAATAATATTCCAGCCCATACAATCCCTGATTGTCTATTCCGCAGAATCCGATTATTTTTGCGGCGATATCCCGTTTTGGATAGAAACGTTTTGTCTCTTTCACAAACCCGACACCCGGCAGACCCTGGTTTTTTATTTTCATGTAAACATCCTGAGAGACTTTACGGCTCACCCACACAAAGCTTTTGTTCTTGCGCTTGTTAATGGAGCGAACAAGCTTTCTTTGAAGCTTCAGCCGCCTGGCCCCGCTCCCTGGCTCCAAAACCCTTGCCAACGACCGGGCCAATTTGTTTGTTTGTGTTATTTTTCTGGGATTCACAAAAATAGAGTTCATTTCAATCGATACCGCCAGCTCGTTTAAATTGCGGTCGTATATCAGGCCGCGGGGCAAATGTATTTTCACGGAGCCAACACTTTGCCTCTCGGCGAACTCCGCAACGCGCGTGTCCGTATAAAAAATCAGTTGCGCCAACCTGACACCCATAACTATAAACCCCGCAAAAAGCGCGATTGCGATCATGGAGACCCTGAACCTTATCCATCTCTCCCCCTCCACATGGGAGGGCTTTTTATTTTTTTTCTTTCGCCGCAACTTTCACCATCTGGCTAATGTAAATCTGTTTCCGTTAACGCCATGTATTTTCTATCGACCGCCCCGTTTTTTTTACGATTATCACAACCTGCCCATGGCTGGGAAAAACATATCCCAAGTCGACAACAGCCCTTCGCTCTATAAAGTCGTACGATCTTAAGGCTGATATTTCCAGGTTCATTTTCTTGTTGATGTCTTTCAATCCGGCGAGGGTCTTTTTGTGATTAAAATATTCATACATAAGCCCGGTCACACGAATAGAGGGATAGATGTAAATAAGCGCGGCCATAAGACACAATATCGCCGACAGGGTATAAAGGGCCACAGCCTTACCGCGAACCTTAACCTTCTCCCTGTTAAAAGTGAACATCTTATCCTCTCAAAATAAAATCAGCCGCCCTTTGAAAGCGAGAACTTTTTATGCCGCCAGCCTCTGGGCCACGCGAAGCTTCGCCGATCGGGCGCGGCGGTTTCTTTTTATCTCTCCCTCGCTCGCCTCAATCGGCTTTTTCGTGAGCAACTTCACCTTGCCCGGTGTCCCGCACGCGCATATGGGCAACTCTTTTGGACAGACGCAGCGCCGGGTCATCCCTTTTAGTGTTTGCTTCACTATCCTGTCCTCTAAACTGTGAAACGATATGACGGCAATTCTTCCCCCCTCATTGAGGTGGTCCACCCCGTTTTCTATCGACGCGGCCAAAGAATCGAGCTCGCCATTCACCGCAATGCGCAAGGCCTGGAAAATACGTGTCGCCGGATGGGTCGATGTGCGGCCCCTGGTTTTCGGCGTTGCCCTCTCGACTATTTCCGCGAGCCGCATGGTATCCTCCAGCGCCCTTTCGCCACGCTCCCGAACAATCGCTTTCGCGATCCTCTTCGAATATCGCTCTTCACCAAACTCAGAGAAAATCTTCACAAGCGCGGCTTCGCTATAGCCATTCACTATCCGGCTGGCGGTTAACTCCTGGCTTGTATCCATTCGCATATCCAAAGGGCCCCTCGCCTTGAAGGAAAAACCGCGATCTGGATCGTCAAAATGGAAGGATGAACCGCCAAGATCCATCAGCACAGCATCCACCTTGTAAATTTTCATCTTTTCGAGTTCCTCTCCAATGTCCGCGAAATGCGATTTGCCTATCAGCGCCCGGTTACCGAATTTTTTCAACCTGCGCCTCGCTCGCATCACCGCCTGCTCATCCCGGTCGAAGCCATATAAAATGCGGACATGGCCAATCTTCGCCAAAATCGCCTCCGCATGGCCCCCGCCGCCAACCGTCGCATCCAGAACAGTTGTTATCGTCGGATGATCCAGAAAAAAGAGTGTCTCATCCAGCAAAACCGGAACGTGCTTTATCTCCATAAACTCAAACGCAAACCGGGACAGCCTCTGCGACTCTGATATCCAGGGTCAGAAACCGAGCCCACGAAGCCGTTTGGATAAATCTTCCGGAGTAAGGCCGGCCGTCGCCTCTTTGTGGCGGACAGCTGACCATATTTCTATTTTTGTTATTCGCCCTATCACCACCGCGTCGCGCTCTATCCCCGCATATTCCCTCAAACGCGCCGGAATCAGTATTCGACCGTTTTTCAGGGGCGCCTCCTCCGCATTTTCCGTGATGGCGCGCATAAGGTCCCCCTTCTCCGGGTCGTACGGGGCGGAGTCGAGCTCCTGATATTTCGAAAGCCATTCCTTCGCCGGATAACCGGCGAGGCACCGGTCTGAAACTGTAATGATTAGCGGGGAATCGTAGATCCCAAGCAATACATCGCGTATTCTTGAAGGGAGATGTATCCTCCCCTTTTGATCGACGCTTGCTTCGTGTTTTCCAATAAACATGTAAATATTTTGACACTTTATGACATTTTATGACACTACATATCGATGGTAAGGCATAAACATATGAACTGTCAAGCGTTATCAATTTATCACGCATCTTTTTGTCCATTCTCAATTGAGAATCATCCCCATTAAATTAACCTAAATTCATGCAAAATTATCACATTAATTTACCTAATTCATACCTAATAACATATAAAATAATATAATAATGTGTTAATTATATGTGAATGTCAATGTAAAGATGTCTATTTTGTAATAATTTAATGCTAATAATCCCCAAAGATGTTGAAAAACCGTCAATTACTTGACTCAAAAAAACATCTTTTACCGATCGCTCACCAAAGCTCTTCCGTTTTTTTTTCCTTGTTCGGTCAGATTCCAAAACCTTTTTTATAAGCCTGAATAAAAACCAAAACCGGCGCCCTGGCTGTGCAGGTATAACTTTTCATAACAGGTATTCTTTTTCATATCTTTTGCCTGTTGCGACTGCGATATTTACGGGGGCTTTTTCGCCTCCGCCGCTCCATGAAACCCGCAAATATTGGGGAGTTATGGGAAAGTGGGGGACAGCGTCCACGTTCCTTAATCAGGACGCCGCATTGTCTCCTGTGATATCAAACACTTGGGCGATACTACCGGCCCAAGCGTATTGGTATCCTATTTGCTCACATAATTGGTGATGAGTAAATCAAGCGATGAGCAAAAACCGGAAAACCGTTTCGCCGAGATGTTTCTGGACAGGATGATGGCTGAGAAAAACGCCTCCTTTCATACCATCCGGGCATACAGGCTCGACATCAACCAGTTTTTCGCCTTTTTGCGTTCCGTCCGGTTTTGGAGCGGCGCTAATAGCGAGAAGGACCTCGCCCGGATCGAAGCGAAACATATCCGGAAGTTCATGGGAAACCTCCATTTACAAAAGCTATCACCCGCCACTATGGAGCGAAAAATATCGACCTTGCGCGCTTTTTTCCATTTTCTTGTCGCCACCGGAATATTAAAAAATAATCCCGCTAAAAATGTGGCCCTCCCGTCGAAACCGAAAACCACGCCAGACTTTCTGACACCGGACGAGGTTTTTATGCTTGTGGAGGAGCCCAAAGGGGAGAAGCGGATTGACGTTCGCGACAGGGCGATTCTCGAAATTATGTATGCCACGGGGGCGCGCGTATCGGAGGTGGCGGCGTTATCGGTGGTTGATATCGATTTCGACCGGAAGTTCGTGACGCTGAAGGGTAAAGGGAACAAGGAGAGGCTGGCCCCTTTTGGCGCAAAGGCGGATAAGGCATTGAAAACTTTACTTGCCGGGTGTGGCAAGGCGGCGCCGGACAAGCTTGGGGAGCCTTTGTTTCTTAACCCGGGCGGCGCCCGTTTATCTGTTCGCTCTTTGCATTCGATAGTGAAATCCCGCGGGCTTAAAGCGGGGGTGGACAGGCCTGTCGCCCCGCACAAACTGCGACACACCTTTGCCACGCATCTGCTAGATGGCGGCGCCGACCTTCGCGCCATCCAGGAGATGCTGGGCCACTCAAGCTTGTCGACAACGCAAAAATATACGCACGTAAGCCTGAAAAAGATTATGCAGGTATATGACGACGCGCACCCGCGAGCGATCATCAAAAACAAGCGTTAAAGCCGGTTAATCACACAACACGCGGGCGAGGGGTGGAAGTTTGCCCGATCTTCAACTATCCTTATCATCACACTTAACGGTATATTTAGACAATGAAAGATAAAGCTCTTCTAAACGAACTTGTCGGCAAGGCGGCGGCCCTGGTGGAGGCTCTGCCATATATGAGAACCTTTGGCGGGAAGACTGTCGTTATAAAATATGGCGGGGCGGCGATGGTGGACGAATCGCTTAAAAGCGGGTTCGCGCGGGATATCTCGCTTTTAAAACATATCGGCATCAACCCGGTGATCATCCACGGCGGAGGGCCGCAAATTGGTAAAACGCTTAAAAATATGGGCATTGAAACAAAATTTATCCATGGCATGCGGGTGACCGATGAAAAAACCATAAACGTCGTGGAAGAGGTCCTTGTCGGGAAGGTGAACAAGGAGATCGTCAGGCTGATTAACGGGCATGGGGGCAAGGCTGTCGGCATGTCCGGCAAAGATGGCGGCCTTATCCGGGCGGAAAAAATGTATGTGGAGCGTTCGACACCAGAGACCGAGCGACCCGAGATCATAGACATCGGAATGGTGGGGAAGGTTACCCATGTGAAAACTTCGTTACTGAAATCGTTTGAAAAGGATGGACTGATCCCGGTGATCGCTCCCGTGGGGTATGGCGAGAACCAGGAGACGTTCAACATAAACGCCGATTTTGTGGCCGGGGCTATCGCCGGGGCGCTAAAGGCGGCCAAGCTTGTGTTGCTTACCGATGAAGCAGGCATCCTGGACGCCGATGGAGAGCTGATATCGACCCTGACCGAATCTGACGCCAGAAAACTGAAAGCCGGGGGTGTAATTAAAGGGGGGATGTCCCCCAAGGTCACCTCCTGCATCCGCGCACTGGACGCCGGGGTGAAAAAAACGCACATCATCGATGGCCGGATGAAGCATTCGGTGTTGCTGGAGATCTTCACCGATAAAGGAATCGGCACCGAAATTGTGCAGGGGTAACGCCTCGCTGGCGGCTCCAGCGCCCTCACCTGCTTGGGGGGACCGGCTTGCTGTTTAAAAGCGTCTGAAGCAACCTGCCGGGTTTGCTGGCGGGTATACCCTATACTCAATACATGATTTAATAGTGGCGACGAAAGTGATTATTGGAAATTCCCTGAAGTGGTAAACTGTATCTATTGTTAAAATCTGAATAGTAAAGTCTGTCCAGGTATTGGTGAGATGGTTCGTTTAAAACTTGTATCTACCGCTATGACGCTGGCTTTGGCCTTCTCGCTACAGTCTTGCGCCACGGGGACATCGGCCACTGTGCGTGGCGGCGGGCCGAACATGGCCCAGGCCCTGGCGGAGCCTGCCAATGGGGCGAAGGCCCGTTTGGCCGTGGTGAAATTCATCGATAAAAGCAAAAAAGCAAGCGCCGAAGTGGGGAGCGGCATGGCCGACATGTTAACAAGCGCCCTGTTCAACACGAACCGTTTCATAATGCTGGACAGGGAAGAGCTGAGCGATGTGATCAGCGAACAGGATTTTGCCGCCGAGGGGCTGATATCGGAGGCCACGGCGGCCAAAATCGGCCATATTGAAGGGGCCGACCTGCTGGTTTTCGGCGCCATCACAGAATTCGAGCCGGATCACATAGGAATCGGCGGGTTTATCGTGGGGGCTTTAAGCCTTGGCGCCTCCATCGCCATAGCAAGGGAGAACAAAGGGGCGCCCATCGGGGTGGCCACATATAAGGAATCGCATATCGCAATAGATCTTAAAATTGTGGACGCCAAAACCGGAAGGGTTGTCGCCGCCAACAGCGTTAAGGCGCAAGCGGAAAACTGGGGGGGTGGTGTGATCGGAGTCATAGGGGGGACGCGCTCCCCCATCGGCCTGGGTGGATTCAAGGGGACGGGGATGGAGCAGGCGATCCTTGCCGCTATCGAAAAATCGGTTCTTGAAATTGTTAAAAACACGCCGGCTCAATATTACCGCGTCAAGGAAACCATGGATTCGACACCTCAAGGACTTATGGAGCAGGTTCATCCTGTGAAGTTTGAAGGAGGGTCACCCCCGGTTAAAATCATCGAGCCGGAAACGAGAGTGATCGCAAGCCAGGAAGAATATCTGAAACTTCTTGAAGATTTTAGCGCGGCGGAATTTAGCGCTCCAAAATTTGATTGGACAAAATCGAGGCTGGTCGCCGTCTTCGCCGGTGAACAGAGTGTGAAGGGGCGCTTTATCCGCGTGGAAAAAGCGATCCACCGTGAGAAAGCGCTGGAAGTTTATGTGCGTGAAGTGAATGTGGAGCCTGCCCAGGAGGATAAGGCCGGGCCCGACTGGCCCTATGACGTTGTGCGAATAGACGATATAAAAGATAAAATAAAAATAGTGTGGTATTGAATGGGGCATGACGCCATAAAAATGCGGCTCTTATTTTCCAATCCTGCTATCGATCTATGGGGCGTGCGCTAGTATAATTCTTCGGCTTTGTCGAAATCGAGTTTTCCCCAGAACTGGTTGAAATATTCCACGGCTGAAAAAATGGATAACCCCATTACTATCCAGATGCCCAGTTGACCCAGAAAGTGGAACAGGAAATTGAAATCGAGAATAAGGAAAAGTATCGCGCCCACTTCCGCCGCCATTTTATATTTGCCATAAACGCTGGCCGCTATTGTTATATTTTGCGCCGAGGCCACCATCCGAAGCCCGGAGACGGCAAACTCCCTCCCGATTATCACAACCACAATCCATGCAGAAACCCGATCTAGCTCCACAAGAGGAATAAGGGCGGAGATCACAAGAAGCTTGTCGGCGATGGGGTCTAGAAGCTTTCCAAGGGTGGTCACCTGGTTTGTGACCCTGGCGAGATGCCCGTCGAGCCAGTCTGTGGCCGCCGCCAGCGAAAAGACTATCGCCGCGATCATGCAAGACCAAAGCGAAGGCGAGATAAGAAAAACAATGACTATCGGAACGAGAAAAATGCGAAACAGGGTGATTTTGTTCGGGAGATTAATTTCTAGCATTTTTTGCACATATTTTCCGCAGTTGAATTAAAGCGCTATTCTAGCAGATGTTAGCGAAGCTCTCATACAAAACCAAATGGAGGGAACGAACGGGTGGGCGGCGAGCGGAAAACTACTCTTCCAGGATATACCGGTCAGGATTCACAGGCACACCGTTGAGCAATACTTCATAGTGGAGATGAGGGCCTGTCGACCTGCCTGTGCTACCCAGAAGCGCCACAACCTCGCCTCTTTTAACGCTCTGGCCGATTTTGACGAGATTCTTGGCATTGTGGCCGTACCGGGTAACCACGCCATATCCGTGATCTATTTCGACCACATTCCCATACCCGCGGCGGAAACCAACGCGCACAACAATGCCGCTGGCGGTGGAGGTGACAGGGGCTTTCATCTGTGATGCGATATCAAGGCCTTCATGCATCTCTCTTAACCCTGTAAATGGAGATCTGCGATAGCCGAAAGTGGAGGTGACCCACCCGCGAACAGGCCATATCGACGGCGTGTGAGAAAGCAATGAAGATTGCTCCTTGAAAAACTCATCAAGCTCGAAAAAGCTGATCTCCTGGGCTTCAGCCTGGCGATTTATCCTTGTCAGGTCTTCGTTCAGGGTGTTCATCAGGGATTCTGTATATTTTTGGGAGGCCGAGGAGAAGTTTATCATCGCGTCCTGGTCGGGGCCGCCTGTTCCAAACTCGGAAGATGCCGGGGATTGCTTTTCCAGGGCCGTGATAACCCTGAGTTTACGATCGAATTTCTCCAGACGGGCGAGATGCGCCTCGATCTGTTTCATTTTTTTGCTGAACTGCTGAATCTCCAGCTTCTGGCCAGCGGCGATCGACCTCAGTTCACTGATCTCTTTAAGATCGCTACTTTTGGTAAAAACCGTATAAGCGAAATAGCTGAACCCGACGATGAAAAAGATGCCAATGGTGATAGCCCCTTTAACCACAATTTTAGGGACAGAAAATTTGTTCAGCTTCCCGGTGATATCGGGAATAAAGATAAAAGTGTACCTTTTTGCGAAGAAGGATGAAAAACCGCTCTTTATCATTACCCTTTTATACTGTCATAAAGTTAGCGCCAACACAGCGTTTCTTAACGCAAACTCCCCCAAAGCAAAGAGTGCGAAATAGTGCGTTTATATCCCGTTTAGCGCCTGAAAGTCAAGACTTTTTTGGCGACCTGGCTGTTTTGGAGGCTGTCTTCTCTTTTATCATAAACCTCTCATCAAGCCCGACAAACAAATCGGCCGCCTCTTTAATCATATCCGAGCTTGTCTCGGGATATGACCAGACCTCCACCTTGCACCCTCTGTTCCTCAGATACCAGATAAGTGGCAGATAATCCTTATCTCCACCTATAAGGGCGACGACATCGAGCTTTTCAGAAAGGGTCACCGCGTCGATGGTGATCCACGCATCTGCGTTTTTGATCGGTTGTTTAATTTCTCCACCCATGTTTTCCCAAAACCTGCGAAAGTCCTCACTTATGGTTTTGTGTATCGGCTTGTAATATATAATCCTTGTGATCTCACGTCCGCCGATCTCATCGATCAGTAGCGCGTAATTTGTCCTGCCGCCATAGATGTTATAGCCTGAAAGCTCTATATTCTCCGCGTCGATAAACACCCCTACTTTTTGGAATGCAAGATTATTCATATGTTCATGTTTCCTTTATCAAGCTTTTGATCCGGTATTTTGCGCTTTAAAGGCCCCTATTGAGCCTTAAAGCATTGTTCTTTAAAACAGATATCGAGCATTATACACTGCTTATCGCTCCCCATTAAGAGCGATAGGCACAAATGTGAAAATGATTGTGTAAAACGGCCTGCAATGCCGTTTTTCGCCAATTTCGGCCCATTATTCTGCGCGCGGCGCCCGTTTGAAGTGTTAGGCGCCAGCCCCCCAAAGGCGCGCGGCTCATGCGAGGATCGATTAAAATCGATCCCGGATACCATAAAACCGCTCAAACACTCAGACCCCGGGGCCCTGGGGAGAGATTTTTATCTTTAAAAATCGTCAAAATCGTCGTCCATTGGAAAGACATCTTCATTGACCGGTTTTACTTTCGATTTGGCGCTAGCGGCTTTGCGAGCCCCCTTCTCTTTGGGCATAACAGCCGAGCCGAACTGGGCCGGCTTTCTGGCTGGCGCAGGCCTGCTACTGGCCACCAGCTTCTTCGATTCGCCAGAGCCGCCTCCACCTCCGCTATTCTCTGCGCCGCTGACAAGACCGATAAGCCCATTGACAACATCGTCAAAGCTTTCAGCCTGCGCGGAAAGCTCTTCGGCCGCCGCCGCCGATTGCTCGGCGTTTGCGGCGTTTTGCTGTGTCACTTTATCCATTTCGGAGACCGCCTTATTCACCTGCTCCACCCCTTGCGCCTGATCGCTTGAGGCGGCGGCGATTTCCGCCACAAGATCCGTCACCTTTTTTATGCTGTCGACGATTCCGCTCAGGGCTGTGTTGGCGCGACTGGCCATGTCTCCCCCCTCCTTAACCTTCTGGACCGAGTCCTCGATCAGGCTGGCCGTATCCTTGGCGGCTGTGGCGGAACGCTGGGCCAGGTTTCTCACCTCTTCGGCCACAACGGCGAAGCCTTTGCCATGTTCACCCGCCCGGGCCGCTTCCACGGCGGCGTTTAACGCAAGGAGGTTGGTCTGGAAAGCGATTTCTTCTATCACTTTGATGATCTTGCTAATCTCTTCGGAGGACTTGTTCATCGCCTGCATGGAGGCGTTCATCTCGCCCATCACCTTGGCGCCCTTTTCCGCCTCGCCTCTCGATTCGGTGGCGAGGGAACTGGCCTGGTTGGCGTTATCGGCGTTCTGTCTTGTCATAGAGGCCATCTGCTCGAGTGCGGATGAAGTCTCCTCCAGCGAAGAAGCTTGCTCGGTGGAGCCTTGAGCCAGCGACTGGCTGGTGGAGGCGATCTGCCCCGAAGCCGAGGTTATCTGGCTTGCGCCCGCCGCAAGAACGCCGATCGACCTGTTGAGTGGTTGGACAACCGCTCGCCTGATGAAAAGGAATACAAACACAAACACAATAATCGCCGCCAGCAGTAAACCTACGCTGATTAACTCATTTTTTTTATCAATCGATTTAAGGTTGTCGATAGCGTTCGAGGAGAGCTTTCCAACAACCTTTGAAATTTCCAGGGCGGAGTTTATCCCTTTAGTCGCCCTGGCTATCCAGGCCACTCCATTAACCGGATACGGGGCGCCCTCTTCGCTGGCCTTGTAAATCTGTTCGCGCAGTTGCTGATATTCGCCCATAAATTCCTTTTCATATGCGTCAATGGCGTTCACCAGTTCTGGAGGTGTGCTAGTGAGGCTCTTCACGGTAACCACCTTGATCGAGGCGTTTTCCACAACCACCCTGAACTCCTTCAGCTTGGCCAAAGTGGCCGGTGGTATCGGCTTCCCGGAAACGATAACACCGCCGAGTTGAGCGCGCTCGCGCCCGGCGTATTCCGCCAGCGTGGCCACATCAGCCCTGAGGACGCTGTTATAATAGGTCACCTGTTCTTTCAGGTTTTGCGGAGCAAACGCTATGTTGCGAAATATAAACTCGTTATTTATGTTTTCCGTGGCGATGGCGACCCAGCTCTTTTCGCTAACACCGCCGCTTGTAACGCCAGATCGTTGAGACTTGAGCTTTTCATACGACGATTGCCACCTGGCGAAAAAGTTTTTCAGATCCTGGTTATGGCTTTCAACCGCCATAAATTCCCGGGCCACCTCAATGGCTTTATCCACATCCTCGTCACCTTTCGCGCCAAGGTTTGAAAACTTGTTCTGGAGCGACTGGGCCAAAGCCTTGTTGCTTATGATTGTGGCCCCAACGCCCCTTTCAATGGCCTGCCAGGCCGCGGCGGCGTTCAGGTGGCCGGCGAGGCTGTTTTCGAGGTCATATCTTTCCGCCAGCTCACTTTCTTCGAGGGCGTCCCAGATAAGAATGGAAACGAGTATGAGTGATATAAGTAGCATCAAAGACAACATGCTGACCATTTTCGCCTGAAGACTTTTCATAATGGTTATCCTTATTTGCTGGTAGGTAATAATATAATAATAAAAGCTCCATCATTCAGCTTGAATATAGATGCGCCAATTAATAATTGACTAACATTTTTTTGACACCCGCCGCGACATATACACAGGCTATTCTCAAATAAAAGTTAACCAGAATTATACAGGGAATTGCGCTTTATTACCATTCTATCTTCCCAATAACACGAGAGTTGACAATTTTATCCAGATCAAACCATATGTCCCAATTATTTACAATTATCAAGTCCAAAAATAATCGATATCTTTCCCTGAACAAAAATCTGAATTATAATCAGTCGATCAGGTTTCTCGAATGCGGTCAGGACGGAATTAATGAATAATATAACCAGGCGCGATTTCCTCGACAAGGGGGCTGTTAGCCTTCTGAAGCTCTCCCTCGGCTTATACCTGGCCGACGCCGCCTTCCCCTGGCCGGCCCACGCAAAAGAAGATCAGTCGATATTCGATAATTTCCCCATACCGGAGATCACCTCCGCAAGTGAACATTATCTCCAGCAGATCGACCTGAAGCCAGCTGTCTCGGCAAGAAAGTGGCGGCTCGCAATCACCGGCGAGGTAAAAAAACCTCTTGAACTGGCCTATTATGATTTCAACAAGATAGAGCGGTTCTCTATCCTGAACACATTAAAATGTATCGGCGACCCTGTGGGGGGGAAACAGGCGGGGCACGCCAGATGGGAGGGAGTGAGGCTCAGGACACTTTTGCGTATGGCAAAGATAAGGTCCACAGCGAAGGATATCGTTTTCCACGCGGTGGATGGATATTCAGACAGCATCCCAGCCGCCAGGGCTTTAGGCGGGGAGGTTTTGCTGGCCATCAATATGAACGGGAAACGGATCACAAAAGGGCACGGCTTCCCGATCCGCGCGATTGTTCCCAATATCTACGGGATGAAAAATGTGAAATGGATAGACCGGATTGAAGTGACCAGCTATGATTACCAGGGATACTGGCAAAAACAGGGATGGAGCGAAACGGCGGAAATTAAAACCTTCTCGACCATTTTAAAGGCCGGAATTTCAGGGGCCAAATCCCCCGCCCTGATCGCTGGCGTGGCCTATGCCGGTTCGCGCGGGATATCGGCTGTGCAAATCAGCGTGGAGGATGGCCCGTGGGAAAACGTAATCCTTAAACCGGCCATGTCCAAATATAGCTGGAACCTTTGGGCCTATAAGCTTGAAAGCCGGGCCGGGAGCGATGTCACCGTGAAAATCAGGGCGGTGGAGCGAAACGGCGACGTTCAGCAAAAGGGCGGATGGCTGGCCAGGGCCTATCCCGACGGGGTGGATGGCTATCACACCATAAGGGTAACTGATGACATTTAATTTGAGGTATGGCTGTGGAAATAAGCATTAAATATTGCCAGGAATGAAACTACTATCCTAAAGCCGCAAGTCTTGCGGAAGATATTAAAAAGGAGATAGGGATAGATGCCCGGCTTATCGCCGGAGGCGGGGGAGTTTTTGACGTGAGGGCCGATGGGGAGATTATCTATTCAAAACAAGATAGCATGGGCCGGTTCCCGCTGGAGGGGGAAATTGTGAGCATGCTCAAAGGAAAAAGAGGGGCCTGATCTATTGGGCTGGTTCAGCTCTTTTTCCTTCAATTTTTGTAGCCGCTAAATATGCTGGCAACCTGTGCATCTTTTATATCTTTTAAATTCAATCCTTTGCAAATTGGGCACAATATATGCTTTGTTTATTTTTCAATAAGGCTTAATGGTCGGCCTTGATTTGACGATATAAAGTCAAAAGGCAGGAGGATTGGAAAATGGTCCCAACACTTAAAGACAGAATGCGTCACATTTTAAACCCGTTGCACCTCTATTGCTCCCTTACCCATATCATGCGGCAAAAAAGCGCTTTATCGGCGATCGACGCTTATGAGCGGCGCTTTTATAATCATCTTTTCCCTACCCGCAAATAAGGGCTTTTATTATTGGGCGCACATGTTGTTATCGATTGGCGCCCGGGAGCCGGGCTATAGAATCAGCCCCTGAATAAATTACGGATGGCGGCCCTTGCTATCGGGTATAATCATCGGCAAAAAATGGGGTGATTAAATAATGATGATTCTGCAAAGCGTGTTCGGTCTCGCCTGCCTTGTTGGAATCGCCTGGGCCTTTAGTGAAAACAAAAAAGCTGTCGACACGAAAACAATCGCCGTCGGTTTGGGGCTTCAATTCGCCTTGGCGGTTGCGCTCCTCAAGGTTCCCCTCTTTCGCGATGCCTTTCTTTATTTAAACAAAATGGTGGCGGCCATCGAATCGGCCACCGCCGCAGGAACGTCGTTCGTCTTTGGCTATCTTGGGGGGGCGCCGGCGCCGTTCGAGGTCACCAATCCTGGGGCCACTTTCCTTTTTGCTTTCCGGGGGCTCCCCCTTATTGTGGTGGTCAGCGCGTTATCGTCCCTCCTTTTTTACTGGCGGATTCTGCCAATTATGGTTAAAGCCTTTTCATGGCTATTGCGCAAGACGATGGACCTGGGGGGCGCCGTGGGGCTGGGCGCGGCGGCTAACATATTTGTCGGCATGGTGGAGTCTCCCCTTTTCATCCGGCCATACATAAAAAACCTTACGCGCAGTGAGCTGTTTATGATAATGACCTGCGGCATGGCGACTGTCGCCGGGACGGTGATGGTGTTATACGCAAGCGTCCTTTCCTCCGCGATTCCAGGGGCCATGGGGCACATCCTCACAGCCTCGATCATCAGCGCGCCGGCGGCGATCACGGTGGCGGCCCTTATGATACCGGAGACTCAAGATGCCACCGCCGGGGAGCTGGCGCCGGTGGAGCGGGCGTCCGGCAGTATGGACGCGATAACCAATGGGACAATACAAGGGCTTCGACTCTTTTTAAATGTCGTGGCGATGCTGGTTGTCCTCATTGCCCTTGTGAGCCTTGCCAACCAGATCCTTGGCCTGCTCCCCGATTTTGGTGGAGCCCCTGTCACCCTTGAGCGGATGCTGGGCTATGTGATGGCGCCGATCGTGTGGATGATGGGTGTGCCGCCCGGCGAAGTTTTGACCGCAGGGTCGCTGATGGGGGTGAAGACAGTGTTAAACGAATTCCTGGCTTATCTTCAACTGGCGGCGCTTCCCGAAGAGGCGTTATCGGAAAGGAGCAGGATGATAATGACCTATGCGATGTGCGGCTTTGCGAATTTTGGTAGCCTGGGCATAATGATCGGCGGCATGGGGGCCATGGCGCCGGAACGAAGGGACGAGATCGTTTCGCTGGGACTGAAATCTATCGTCGCCGGAACGCTGGCCACCTGTATGACCGGGGCGATTGTGGGGATCTTGATTTAAAAAAAACGGCCCCTCATAATGAAGGGCCGTCACCAGTGTCGACAAAATCTGTTTACATTCCGCTATAGCGCATCTCCCTCAGCGCGGCGATTCTTTTTTCTATCGGGGGATGGGTGGAAAACATACCGGCGAGGCTATTGCCGCTTAAGGGGCTGACGATAAACATATGCGCCGTGGCCGGCTCCGCGTTCATCGGTATTTTGCGGCTCGCGTTATGCAGTTTCCCCAAGGCTCTGGCCAGCGGCTCCGGCGTGCCCATTAATTGCGCCCCGGTTCGGTCGGCCGCATATTCGCGCGTCCGCGATATCGCCATTTGCACAAGCATCGCGGCGACAGGGGCGATAATCATCATCGCGATGGCGGCGATGGGGTTCCCTCCACGGTCATCGCGTCCGCCAAAGATCATCGACCACTGCGCCATGTTGGCCACCATGCTGATGGCCCCTGCGATTGTCGCGGCGATTGTGCCGATCAGTATGTCACGATTGACGACGTGCGCCATTTCGTGGGCCAGCACGCCCGCCAGCTCATCTTTATCTAGCACGCTGGTGATCCCCTGGGTCACGGCGACAGCGGCATGTGACGGGTTACGGCCGGTGGCGAAGGCGTTGGGCTGGTCTCCCGGAATCATATATACCTTCGGCATCGGGGTATCGGCCTTCATCGCAAGATTGCGGACAATATCGTATAGCCACGGCGCGTCGGCTTCTGTCACTTCCCGCGCCTTATACATGCGTAAAACAAGCTTGTCGCTATAGAAATATGCGAAGAAATTCATCCCGATCGCCAGAATAAACGCGAAAATCATCCCACCCCTTCCACCAAGGGCGGCGCCCCCATAGATAAAAAGAAGTGTAAGGGCTCCCAGCAGTAACGTGGTCTTTAATGCGTTCATTTATGTGTAGTCCTCCCGGAACAGCGGTTTTCCATGCTGATTCAACTATAAAATCTGGGTTGACCGGTGTCAACCTTTACCGGTAACCTTTGGGGCCTGGCTAATGGCGGCTGATTTCACCCCTCCCTTTTTATCACCCAGTCGAGCATGCCAAAAGGGAGTGCGCGTTTGAGAATTGCGGCTATATGTGTGTGAATTGTGACGTAATATCTTATCTTCGGGCTATCGCTTTCGAGAGCGTGGATAACCTTTTTGAGAACAGCTTCCGGGGGCAGAGTCCCTTTCTGGATAGCTCCTTCCCGGGTCAGCCTGTGTTCGAGCGTCTTGTAAATTTCGGCGTGAACGCTTTTCGATGGGTCTATATGCCTGTTAAACGCCTTGTAAACATTTTTGCGAAAATTGGAGAGTATCGGGCCAGATTCTATCAGGGAGACGTAAATCCCGCTATCGGAAAGCTCGAGGCGCATGGCGTCTGTCAACCCTTCGAGGGCGAATTTGGAGGCGTTGTAGGCGCCGCGATAGGGAAGGGATACAAGGCCCAGGACGGAGCTGTTCTGGATGATCCGCCCCTCGAAATGTTTTCGCATCACAGGTATCAAAAGGTTTGTAAGCTCCATCGTTCCAAACAGGTTCACCTCGAACTGCTCCCGGATAGCGTCCCGGCTCAAATCCTCCACCGCCCCGGCCATGCCATAGGCGCCGTTATTAAAAAGGGCGAAGAGCCTGCCCCCTGTTTTCTGGATTGTTTGGGCCACGGCTTTTTTTATCGACGAGGAATCGGCAAGGTCGAGCTTGAAACTGTCGAAACCAAGCTCCTTCAACCTTTCCACATCCTCGTCGCGCCTGCAAGTGGCCAGTGTTTGATATCCCCGATCCTTCAACCCTTTGGCCACGCAAAAGCCGATGCCACTGGAACAACCGGTGATTAATATGCTTTTCCCCATAAATTCGCTTACACCATCAACTAGATCGCCGAAAAAAAATTTATTAAGGCATACTATCCCGAACCAGAACATATATAAAGCGCCGCATACAACGGGGCATAAAATAATAAATAAATGCACTCAATTGTTGCCATCGGCCCTACCTCTCTATTATCATCGAAAGACTTAAAAAACAGAGCCATGCGTTCGCTTTTGTTGTATATTGTAATCTTGTGATTTTTCTATCGATACTAGAATTGGAGCAGGTATTAATATGAGTGTCATGATGTCGGCGTTTTGGGCTAATTTCCTGGGCCGTTCGCCCAAGTGGTATAAAATGGTAATTATTTCTTTTATTATAATAAATCCGATCCTGCTTTTTGTGGCTGGCCCTTTCGTCACCGGATGGGCGATCATGGCCCAGTTCATTTTCACCCTGGCCATGGCGCTGCAATGCTACCCGCTACAGCCTGGCGGCCTGCTGGCCATTGAGGCTGTGGCCATGGGGATGGCTTCTACAAAAAAAGTGTACGAAGAAACATTACTTAATTTCCCGGTGATTCTTTTGCTGATTTTCATGGTGGCCGGTATTTATTTCATGAAAGATTTTTTGCTTTTTGTTTTCACCAATCTCATTATCCGGGCAAAATCGAAAATCGTTCTTTCCCTTATGTTCTGCTTCACGGGGGCTTTCCTTTCCGCCTTTCTGGACGCCCTCACCGTGACGGCGGTTATAATCGCCGTGGCGCTCGGGTTTTATTCCGTGTTCCATAGACACGCATCCACAGGCCCTCCAGACAGCGGCCAGGATCAATCCGGCGACTCGCAGATACAGTCTCAGCATATAAAAAATCCTCCCTATCGCCGACAAGTCGATCACGACCACACAGACGACAGCCTTGTGTTCGACGAGCATACAAACAATCTTGATCAATTCCGCGGGTTTTTGCGAAACATATTGATGCATGGGGCGGTGGGCACGGCGCTGGGCGGCGTGATGACACTGGTGGGGGAGCCGCAAAACCTGCTGATCGCCAATATGATGGAGTGGCAATTTCTCGAATTTTTCTTGCGGATGACCCCTGTCACCATTCCTGTTTTCTTTGTGGGGCTATCAACATGCGTTCTGGTGGAGAAATTCAAGATTCTGGGTTACGGATACCAGCTACCCGATCATGTGAGGAGCGTGCTTGAAAAATTCGCCAAAGAGGAAGCTGAAAAAAGGAACGAAAAAGATGTGGCGAAACTGTGGGCCCAGGGCGTCATCGGCATAATCCTCATCATATCGCTCGCTCTGCATGTGGCGGAAGTGGGCATAATCGGCCTTATGGTGATCATACTGCTAACCACCTTTACGGGCGTCACAGAAGAACACCAGATAGGCAAGGCTTTCGAGGAGGCTCTTCCATTCGCCGCCCTGCTGGTGGTCTTCTTTTCCATTGTGGCGGTCATCCACGAGCAACATCTGTTCAAACCGGTGATAGACTTTACGTTGAGCATGAAAGGAAATTCACAGCTTGTGGCCTTCTACATGGCCAACGGGCTCCTTTCCGCCATTAGCGACAACGTATTTGTGGCGACCATATACATATCCGAGGCGAAAGCCGCCTTTGACGCCGCGGTGATAGACAGGGCCCAGTTCGATCTTATAGCGGTCGCCATCAACACAGGAACAAACATCCCCAGCGTCGCCACGCCAAACGGCCAGGCGGCGTTTTTGTTTTTACTCACATCGGCGGTTGCCAGCCTTATCCGTCTTTCGTATATGCAGATGATAATGCTCGCGTTGCCTTACACCATCACGATGTCGATAACTGGCCTTCTGGCGACGATATTTTTATTATAGCCGGCTTTTCACTTTCGATCGGGGGTGGCTGTTTTGCTGGCGCCCCACCTGGGCCAGCTTGCAGGTGGCCTGCGCCTTGGGGCGGTTTGTCGATGCTCGCATTCAGGCCGGGATTGTGAGGCGGCGGGTGACACAAAAGCTGAAAAATGAAAATAAAATAATTAATGGATACTTCCAGAAGGATCGGCGCTCGGCTCAAATCGTATGAGATCATAACGCTTGTTTTCGGTTTCGTTTGCACAGGTCTCGTCTTGTTTACCCCTCTTTCTTTTTCAGTAAAGCTTGCCGGGCTTTTCTTTTTTAAAACCATAGAGCTTACTGCGCTGGTATTCGCCATGTCGATCGTGATAACGGGATATCGCGCGTTTGTGGAGGGGAGGAGCAGGGGCTTTAAAAATATCGCCCAATGGAGCGTTTTACATAAACTGGCGGATCCTTACTGGTCGCTCGAATACTTGCTCCTCACGTTGCGCAGAGGGTTCACCATCTTCGCCGTTATCTATTTTTTCCTCCATTTAAAACATGTGATCTTGTTTATCAATAGTTCCAACTGGGACCTTTTTTACTGGAACCTGGACAAGGCTCTTCACCTGGGTGTCCAGCCAAACGTATGGGTTATGGAAAAATTTGGAACAAATCATAACGTAGCGATTCTGGCCGACTGGCTATACATAAAATATTTTTCATACATGCTTATCGCCTGTTTCATCTTTTTGATGGATACCGGTGGAAGGCGCATGGCGGAACGGTTTTTTTTCGCATATGCTTTTTTGTGGTCGGTCGGGGGTGTTGGATACCTCATCACACCGGCGGACGGGCCTTGCTATGCGGCGCTGATAAACTATTCAACCCCCGAGGGGGAGCGTGAACATATGTTCCGGTTCCCGGTGATCGAAAACGTTCCGAACGGCTATATCGCCTCATACGGGGAAAGCAAAATATGGATCGCAAAAATTTATCAGGAAAGGCTATGGATGAGCCGTAAAAGGTTTTTGATCGACGGGAAAGAACCGGGAATGTTTTACGGCATCGCCGCCATGCCAAGCCTGCATGTGGCGATGGTGGGGGCGATTATGTTTTTCCTGTTCGCCTTGTCTCCATTTTTGGGGGCGCTTGGCGCCATATATCTCGCGGCGATATTTTTTGGCTCAATACTGTTGCAATGGCACTACGCGGTGGATGGATATGTGGGGCTTTTGATGGGCTATGGGTCGTTCTTTATTTCCGGCCGGGTTGTAAAATAATTACACGCCAGGGGCCGCCGCCCGGGCAAGGCGTATGCGTTCGATCTCTTTTTCCATTTCGGCGTTCGTCAGCGCCCCCTTTTCGGTTATATATGCGGCGATCAGCTTTGGCGGTGTTGGTTCGAAATATGTGTTACGACAAATATCAGGAGACTCCGCCCACACCTCTTCGCCCGGTTTCTCTTCAAGCCGGATGGAATTTCGGGTGGCGGCCAGGTTTATCTTGAACGTGTCGGCCGCCACATAGACCGGTTTTTTCGCCTCTCTCGCGGCCAGAGCCGCAAGATAACTCCCCGATTTGTTTATAACAGTCATATCCCGGCAAATTGTGTCGGCCCCGATAAGAACAATATCGACCTCCCCGATGGCAAGCCCCATCTGCGCATCAGTTATCAGCCGGACCCTTCTGCCGTTATCAACCATTGTTCGGGCCACCCGCCTCCCCTCCATGCCGGGGCGCGATTCCGCCACCACAATTTCACACTGGTGGGGCAGAGCTTCCAGCAATATCCTGTCCACCGTCGACGAATAGCTGAGCGTGAAAACGCTCTTCACCCCTCCGATGGCCCCCTCAGCCGCCATTACCAGCAGGTTGGCGACCGAGCTTTTGCGTTTCAGGATTTTGCGCTTCACATCTTCCGCCACTTCGGGGCGCCAATCCTGGCCCTCCCCCGATATAGTCTCCCCAAGTTCCCTGTAATACTCGATAGCCCAGTTCCCAATGGGGGCCATCGAAGGGCGGACTTCCGCAAGCCGCCCCGCCACATCCCTGCAAAGTTTCAGCGCCCTGGCGGGATTATCCAGTGGCGCAAAGAGGAGAATTTCGGCCAAAAGCCCGATTCCCGCCTCCGCCAGCTCACCTGCGCCACTTTGGAAATCTTTTTCTATGATTTCCAGTTTGCCTTGCAAAATAGAGTTCATTGGCTTAAACAGGCCCTTTGTTAACGTATTTGTTAATTTTATCGTGTGGATATTGAAAGCATACCCTCCCGGGGCGCTTATTTCCACAATCCCATGCTTGACATATAAGCGCCTAATCCAACAAAATTGTACGTTTACAGCAATTATAGGATTAAATGAATAAATGAGTGACGCTCCACGATCGGATAAAATATGGATGGACGGTGAATTTGTCGATTGGGACAAGGCAAACGTCCATGTGCTGACCCACACACTCCACTACGGGCTCGGTGTGTTCGAGGGTGTGCGGTGCTATAAAACCGCCAAAGGCTCCGCCATTTTCCGGCTGGAAGATCACACCTCCAGGCTTTTTGATTCGGCTAAAATCATCGGGATCGACATTCCTTTTACCGAGGCGGATGTGAACGAAGCGACCAGGGAGACTGTTCGGATAAATAACCTGGAGGAGTGCTACATCCGCACCCTTGTCTTTCTGGGTGACGACAAGCGTGGATTAAATTGCCTCGGCTCCAGGGTGCGGCTGGCCATCGCCGTGTGGCCCTGGGGGGCCTATCTGGGTGAAGAGGCGCTTTCAAAGGGGATAAATGTAAAAACATCAAGCTTCGCAAGGCACCACCCCAACGTCATGATGACCAAGGCGAAGGTGTGCGGCGCATACGTGAATTCCATCCTCGCAAAAACCGAGGCTTTGAAGGCGGGGTACGACGAGGCGATGCTCCTCGACCCATACGGATATGTGGCCGAAGGATCTGGCGAAAACATATTTATCGTGCGAAACGGCAAGATCAAGACTCCGCCGCTACCCTCTATCCTGGAGGGGATAACCAGGGATGTGGTGATAACCATCGCTAAAGATATGAATATTGAGGTGGTGGAGGTTCCCCTTTCCCGCGACGAGGTGTATATCGCCGACGAGGCCTTTTTCACCGGCACCGCCGCCGAGATCACCCCCATCCGCAGTCTCGACGGACGAACAATCGGCAATAACGGAATAGGAGAGGTGACGAAAAAAATACAGTCGACCTATTTCGATATTTTGCGGGGCGAGAACGATGATTACGCAAAATGGCTCAGCCCGGTGCAGGAGGCCTTGACATCGTGAATATCGATTTCATATTGAAAACAACCATGAAACATGGATAAAAGTTAAATGCCAATATACGAATACAAATGCAATAAATGCGGCGAGGCGCTGGAAGTCATGCAGAAAATGACCGACCCTCCCTTGAAAAGGCATAACGGCGCCGCCAGATGCGGCGGAAAACTGGTCAAGCTGATGAGCTCCAACGCGTTCCATCTGAAAGGAACCGGATGGTATAAAACCGATTACGCCGACAAGGAGAAAAAAGCCAGAGAAAAACCGAGAAATGGCGGAACCGCAGTGAAAAAAGAGAGCGGCGAGAAGAAAGAGGGAGCCTCCAGCGCCGATACCGCGCCGAAAAAAGAACCGGCCGCCACTGAGGCGAAACCGACGGCGAAAAAGAAGGCCGAAGCGACAAAAGAGTAGTTCTCGCCTCTGGCTATCATAAAACGCCGGTCAACTGAAGTGGCCGGCCCGATCTGCGCGCTCCCCCCAATCTGGTTGCGCCCCCCCCGCAAAACGTGGCGCACGCGCAAGATGATATGCGCGCCATGGTTGGCGTCTGAAGCCCTTGACAACTGTAAAAAGGGGGTCATATTCATGGTAGGGGTTAACAAAAAACGTAGACCTGTCCAACGAGGGAATTGGCATGGTTAAAACATTTTTGAAAAACTTTTGTTCAGGAAATTTTTATTTGAACCGATGTCGACCGGTTCATTTTTCCCTGAATACCCGCATTTGGCGCCTGGTAGCGCCTCTGGCAATTGTTTCAGACGATGGCCGGGTCATCCATTCCCGCTTCTGCAAACCCCTTGGCGCGGAGCCTGCACGAATCGCATCCGCCGCATGGGGCTCCATCGGGGGTCGGGTCGTAGCAGGATAGGGTGATGGAATAGTCGACCCCCAACTCCACACCCCTTTTGATGATCCGGGCCTTGGTCATCCTAATTAATGGGGTGTGGATCGTGACGGGGGTTCTCCCCTCCACCGCTCCTTTAGTCGCCAGATTCGCCATTTTCTGAAACGCCAGAATATACTCCGGCCGGCAATCGGGATATCCGGAATAGTCGAGGGCGTTCACGCCGATGAAGATATCCCCCGTCTCGATCGTCTCTGCATAGGCGAGCGCCATAGAGAGGAAGACCGTATTGCGCGCGGGGACATAGGTCACCGGTATCCCTTCGCTCATCGGCTCGTCCGCGCCCCTTTTGGGCACAGGAGTGTCAGAGGTCAACGCGGAGCCGCCGAAGGCCGTGAGGTCTACCGTGACCACCTTGTGGCCTGCGGCGCAAAAGACCCTTGATATTTCTTGCGCCCGATCAAGCTCTATCCTGTGGCGCTGGCCATAATCAAAACTTAACGTATAAGGCTCATACCCGTCACTTTTGGCGATGGCGAGGATGGTGGCGGAATCCAATCCACCAGAGAGCAATACAACCGCGTTTTTCATATTATTATCACCTCCCCCGGCATTCCCCTCAACGAAAAAAAAGAGCTATAACCTGGCCAGCCTCTTCGCCCGGGTATCGCCCGATGAGCGGACAACCTCAAGCTCTAATTTTTTGAGCGCCTTGTGTGTGTGCGAGGGGAAAAGGGAACCTTCAAACCTGCGCTCATAGTCAAGCGCCCGGACCATCCCCAACAGGGTGACAAGGTCGGCCTCCACATCCACATCCAGCGCGCCGGGCAACAGCCTGACCGGCATCGCCAGGCGCTCCGCAATCGCCGTCATGTTCTCTAGTTCCGAGCCATGAGTGAACACCTCATTATAATCGAACGACACGTCAGCGGGATACCCTATCAGATACAATCCCCCTTCCCCCGATGGCCCCAGCGCCATGCCGGACCTTGCGTAAACAAATTCAAACGCTTCGTCTATCACATCCGGCCTTATCATGGGGGAGTCCGCCCCGATCATGACAAGCTCGCTCCCGCCAGCCGCCTCTGCCCTGAATGCGTTCTCCACCCTTTCGGTGAAGCTCTTCCCCTCCTGCGGCGTAAAGACGAACCTGTTTTCGTTGCGGACACCAAGCCTTAAGGATGTGACGATTTTTTTCATCATCGGCTCCTCGTCCGCCGGGGTGAAGTGGATGGCGATATTTTTGGCGTCCGTCATGGCGCTTGATATGATGGTGTCTTTTAAAAACCCTTCGTAAAGGCGGCATACCTCTGCCGCATCCAGCGGCGTATTTTTTGTGAGCCTGGTTTTCACCTGCCCCGCCACAGGGGCTTTGGCGAATATTATCAGAGTCTTCATTTGAGAAGATTCTTCACTATCGAAGGGGCGGCTTGTAACGCTTCGGACAGTTTCCCGGGGTTTTTCCCTCCCGCCTGGGCGAAGTCCGGCCTGCCGCCTCCACCACCGCCAACCATGCCAGCGACTTCCTTGATTATTTTTCCGGCGTTACACCTCCCGGTGATGTCTTTCGTTACGCCAACAATAATTATCGCTTTACCATCCTGCCGCGAGCCGGCGACACAGACCGACGATTTATTTTCGTTTCTTTGTTTATCGATAAACCCCTTGGCGAAATCGGCGTCTTCCTCTTTCAGGTCTGTCGTGATGACTTTTATACCTTTAAATTCAGCGATACCCGTTTCATAATCAGATCCATCATTTTTACCCTGGTTCAAAAGTTTTTCTTTTAACCTCTTGATCTCTTTTTCCTGCTCTTTGCTTTTCTCCATCAGCTTGCCCACTTTCAGCGGCAGGTCGACCCTGTTTGACTTTATCTTTTCACCCACGGCGGCTAATTCTTCTCCCCAATGGTCGAAATGATCGAGCGCGTTATGCCCGGTCACCCCCTCTATTCTGCGCACACCGGCCGCCACGCCCCCTTCCGACACTATTTTAAAAGGGCCGATTTCCCCCGTCGCCCTTGCGTGCGTCCCGCCGCACAGCTCCATGGAGTAATCGCCCATGGTAACCACGCGCACTTCATCGCCATATTTTTCGCCAAACAGCGCCATGGCCCCTGCCCCGACCGCTTCCTCCACGCTCTTAACTTCTGTGGCGATGCTAAAATTGTTCATTATTTTTTCGTTCACAATTCTCTCGATCCTTTTCACCTCGCTCTCTTTTGGGGCGGTGAAATGGGTATAGTCAAACCGCATTCTCTCCGCCGCCACCAGCGACCCGGCCTGCTTCACATGCGCGCCCAACACTTCGCGCAAGGCTGAATGCAAAAGATGCGTGGCGGAATGGTTACGCCGGATATCCTCCCTGCGCTTTGCATCTATTTTCGCGGTGACGGTATCCCCTTTTTTTATCGAACCATAATCCACCCTCGCCTTGTGGAACCAGTGTTTTCCATCCGGCTTTGAAACATCCAGAACCATTGCGCGAAAAGATTCGTTCGATATCACTCCGGTATCGCTCGCCTGCCCGCCAGACTCGGCATAAAATGGGGTGACGTCTAGCAGAAGCTCCACCTCGTCCCCTTGTGTGGCGGAGCCTGTAGCCTGGCCATCTTTATATATTTCCAGAACCACAGCCCCGTGAATCTCGTTATTTTCGTAACCTTTAAACTGTGTGGCGGCGCATCCAATATCGAGCCTTGCTTGCGCCCCCGGCTCAAATCGGGACGCCACCCTCGCCTTCTCGCGCTGGAGGGTCATCTGCTTTTCAAACCCGGCCATATCTATCTCCATTCCGGCATCGAAGGCTATCTCCCGGGCCAGGTCCATCGGAAACCCATAGGTGTCATACAGTTTGAAAGCCTCCTCGCCGGGAATGGTGTCGCCCCCACCCGTTTTCACTTTTTCCATGGTTTCGTTTAACAGCCTCATTCCATATTCCAGCGTATCGCCAAAGCTCTCCTCCTCCGCTTTCACCACCCTTTCTATAACATGGGAATATTCGGAAAGCTCCGGGTAAGCCTCTTTCATGATCTCTGTCACCACCCCTGTGAGCTTGTGGGCGAACGGTTCCTTCACCCCCAGCATCATCCCGTGGCGAAGGGCCCGGCGCAATATCCGGCGCAGAACATAGCCCCGACCTTCGTTTGAGGGGTGGACACCTTCGGCGACCAGGAAGGTGGCGGCCCGGACATGGTCGGCTATCACCCGGAACGATACATCTGTCTCGGCGCTCTTTTCATACTCCTCGCCGGTGAGCCTTTCCATGGCGCGGATAATCGGGAGCAAAAGGTCT
>UOGE01000002.1_pt1 | contig 37527 bp, 39 predicted proteins | sample 1989811 | NCBI WGS metagenome assembly UOGE01 (sample SAMEA4712198, study PRJEB27164) | hydrothermal vent metagenome | biome: marine basaltic hydrothermal vent biome; feature: marine hydrothermal vent; material: mineral | place: Pacific Ocean | collected 2011-06-14/2011-07-23 | depth 1691 m | reverse complement strand
CCCATGCCTGTAAGGGGGGGGATATCCAGGGCGGGGGAGGGGGCCGGGAATAGCAGGGCGCTGGTGACGGCCAGGAGGGCGGCCTGAAAATATTGATTGCGAATGAACATATTGCTTAAAATATAATGCCCAAAAAAGCTGAAGATCGATTATCGCGCATGTGACCCTGAACGATAAAATTACGGTTCAGTATACACTTATGCCCTTACGCAGGTTCAACGATTATGCGGGCGCCGCCCGGGGGTCAGCTTTTATTTTTCAGATAGCGCGGTTCCTGGTTTTCCCGCACCGAGGCAAGGAGCCGCTGATAGCTTGAATACAGCCCTTCGTCCAGTTCTTTGGCATCGACAGCTTCCAAAATCCTGCAACCAGGCTCTGTTATATGCAGGCAATCGCGGAACTTGCATTGGCCCGAAACGTGGCTGAAACCAGGAAAATGAAGGGCCACGCCCGAAGGCTCGAGCCCCGTTGGTGTGAACTGGCGCACGCCGGGTGAATCGATCACCGAACCTCCATCAGGAAGCCCCACTAACAGCGCAAAGCTCGTTTTGTGCCGACCCTGGCCCGTTTTATCGTGAATTTCCGCGGTCTCCCTGTTGATTTCCGGGATAAGCCTGTTTAAAAGCGATGTTTTACCAACGCCCGAATGCCCGACCATCGAAGATGTTTTATCTTTCAAAGAGTCCATCAGCGCCTCCACCCCTTCGGCGGTTTTGGCGCTCAGAAAATGGACGTCAAAGCCCAGCTTCGAATATATGCCCACCGCCTCCCGTCTTTCGGCGTAATCGGGAAGGTCGATTTTATTCAGCGCTATCATCGGCTCTATCCCGGCGTTTCCCGCGGCGACCAGGAAACGGTCGATCAGCCCCGGTTTAAAGGCTTCCCCGCACGAGGTGACTATTATAAGGATATCGAGGTTCGCCGCCAGCGTCTGGTCCCCCCCGCCGGAGCCGCGCCGCCGAAGCTCGTTTCGTCTTGGCGCAATATCTTTGGGCCTGCCCCCTTCGAAACGGACAATATCCCCCACCACCCAGTTCTCCCGCCGTGGTGGTTTATGTTCAACGATTCCGTCCCCTGTCTCTATACGGACTTTGAGCCCGTGGTGGGCGATAATCCTGCCACTGTTTTTATCGAGGGCCCTAGGCTTTATCAAGCTTTTCTTTTAGGATTTTGTTTACGATCTCAGGGTTCGCCTTGCCGCGGGTCGCTTTCATAACGTTCCCCACGAAAAAGCCGATGACTTTGGTTTTGCCCCCTTTATACTGCTCCACCTGTTTGGGGTTTGATTCTATTATTTTATCGATTTCGGCTTCAATAGCGCCACTATCCGAAATTTGCGTCAATCCTTTTTCTTCCACAATCATTTTCGGGTCTTTGCCGCTCGTCGCCATCTCCTCAAACACCGTTTTAGCAATTTTGCCACTTATCACGCCAGCCTCTATCAGCCCGATCATTTGCGCCAGCGATTCGGGCTTAACCGGGCATTGGGCCGCCAATATGTTTTGTTCTTTTATAATTCTCAGCACATCCCCCATCACCCAGTTGGAGATAGCTTTAAAATCGTCACATTCTTTGGCCGCCGCCTCGAAATATTCGGCCACGTCGCGCGAAGCGGTGAGGACTTCGGCGTCGTACAAAGGAAGTTCATACTGGTTCTGGAACCTCTTCTCCTTTGCGTCGGGCAGTTCCGGCAGGTTTTGGCGCACTTTTTCAATCCACTCCTTATCGACCATCACCGGGGTCAGGTCCGGCTCCGGGAAATATCGATAGTCGTGAGCCTCTTCTTTTGAGCGCATGGAGATTGTTATGTTTTTATTAGAGTCATACAGCCTTGTCTCCTGGATGACCTTGCCGCCATCATCCTTGATTTTGATCTGCCGGTCGATCTCGAATTCCAGCGCTTTTTGAAGGAACCTGAACGAGTTCATATTTTTTATTTCGGTGCGTGTGCCCAGCTCTTTTTCCCCTTTTGGGCGGATAGATATGTTCGCGTCGCATCTAAGGGAGCCTTCCTCCATGTTGCAATCGGAAATATCTATATACTCCAGAATGGTTTTCAATTTTCCAAGATACGCCTTCGCCTCGTCGGAACTGCGCATATCCGGCTCCGAAACGATTTCAAGGAGCGGCACACCCGTCCGGTTGAGGTCGACATAGCTCGAGCCCGGGTCGTCCATGTTTTCTCCATGCACAAGCTTGCCTGCGTCCTCTTCTATATGTATCCTCGTCAGGCCGATTCTTTTTATCTTGCCATCCACCACGATGTTTATATGGCCATGCTCGCAGATAGGCTTGTCATACTGCGATATCTGGTAACCTTTCGGCAGGTCGGGATAGAAATAGTTTTTCCTGGCGAACTGGCTCATGGGGGCGATTTCGCTTTTAGTGGCCAGGCCCGCCTTTATGGCCCGTTCCACCACTTCCCTGTTAAGCACAGGCAGTACGCCAGGGTGCCCCAGGCATATGGGGCATGTGTTTTTGTTCGGGCTTTTGCCATAGCTAGCATCGCACGAACAAAATATCTTCGATTTGGTCGAAAGCTGTGTGTGCACCTCGAGCCCTATGACAACTTCATATTCCATCTTGAAAAATCCTCAATCGTTACGCAACATCGTCTTTACGCGATATATCTTTTGTTATAATGGAGCCGGCGGTCGGGATTGAACCGACGGCCTGCTGATTACGAATCAGCTGCTCTACCACTGAGCTACGCCGGCTTCATAAACCTTTATCACCAGATTAGAAATTCTAGCATATTGGCGCCCTATTATCGCAGTTTCACAAGGGCTGGCAATGGAATCTCGATACGATATGGAGCCAGGGCCGGGTGGAGGCCTTTTGATATCTCAGGCGAATCTGTCTATGCTTTGGCCAAGGCCGCTTATTTTTTGCCCCAGTAGCGGAGAGCCGGTCTGTTTTTCGAGGAATTTACTTCGTTCCGCACGATGAACTTCGGCCCGCTGGGACTGCAAATCCTTTATTTTCGCCACCATTTCGTTCAGCCCGTCATTACCGCCCACAGCGCCCACATCCGCCATTTTCCAGATACCTCCGGATACACTTTCAAATAATCAAGAGCTGTTCGCCTCTTGCTATCGCACAATTAATATACACCTTTTCCATCGCTTTATTAGCCTGTATTTATAAAAACGGATTGTCAGCCCATCCCTCACCGCCTCGCCGGAAACCATTTCCCCCGTTTTCGCCATGACAGCGAAATATTAGAGATTCCCCTTATTTATTAATACTTTCTATGACTTATGTCATACCGCCAGGAATGATAGCAAAGTATCTTTTGACCCTTATAACCATAAATTCATTTTCAGAATTTATCTATTTAATTTTTGGAGGAAACTGATGAATCTTGTTCACACTACAAAAAAGTCGATTTTAATGGTGGCCGCCTTTGTGTGCCTTGCGTTGTTGCTAACGTCTGGCGCCGGATACGCAAAAACCGTGAAGGTCAATATCACCGCTATCGAGACCGATGTGGATATTAACGACGCAAAAGGGACGAAGTACCCGGCATGGACCTTTGGCGGCGCCGTTCCCGGCCCCGTGGTGAGGGTTACGCAGGGCGATACGGTTGAGTTTACAATGCTCAACGACAAAAATAACGGACAAAGCCATTCCATGGATTTTCATGCCGCGATTGTGGATGTCCTGTCTGAGTTTGCCCCGGTGAAACCGGGTGAAACAAAGAAATTCAATTTTGTCGCCAAATATCCTGGCGTCTTCATGTATCATTGCGGCGCCCCCAACATGGCCCAGCACATAGCCCGGGGCATGTTTGGGATCATTATCGTTGATCCGAAGGAAGGATATTCGAAAAATTATCCGAAGCCGGATCGTGAATATGTGTTAATCCAGTCTCAATATTTCCCCAATGCCGGCGACGCTATGGCGATGATGGAAAATAAAGGATGGACCAACTCTCTCATCAACGGTAAAATTTTCCACTACGATCCTCTGCACGGCGAAAACGCGCCGTCCCCTCTGGTGGCGAAACCTGGCGAGCGTGTCCGGTTTTTCTTTGTGAACGCCAACATCAATATGCCGGTTGCGCTTCATCCCATCGCTGGTATCTGGGACAGGGTTTATCTCAACGGGAATCCGAAGAATGTCGTCTATGGAATGGCGACATACAATGTCGGCGTTTCTGAAGCGGTGACAGTCGACCTGGTGACACCGAAAGAGAAACCGACCAACAACGCCATTGTGGACCATACAATGAGCGCCGCGCTACGCGGGGCCATCACGGTTCTGGTCACTTCGTCCGCGGCTGACGACAGCATGGGCAGAGGCGACAAAATCCTGCCTTAATCACATACACTCTACGGGGGAGGGCTTTTGGCTCTCCCCTTTTTTTTGCCTGGCGCGAACCTGTTTTATATCGGTGACGTCTGTAAATCGGGCGGCGGCGCGGCATGGGGCCGATATTAAGATGCGCATCAGCCGCTATTTCGATAAAATTATAGTGGCGATAGAGCTATGGGTAAAAAATTGGAAGAATAAACGCATGACGCAAAGAGGGGCTTACTTAAGACAGAAAACGGCATGGGGAAGGAGGCTCTTTGTAATCCTCTATATTGTTTGCCTCGGCCCGGGTTGGCCGACCGGCGAGGCATATCCACAGTCGACGAAAGAGGACCATATCGCATGTGTCAAAAAGAAGTGGATCGAGGATATGCAAAAGTTTATGGAGACAAAAGATAAGATATGGTTCAAGAATTATATTAATAATAAAAAATGTGTGTTTATAAAGGGGGGATTGAAGGTGACCATAACCGAGCCTCCCGGAATATTCGGTCGGTTTGTCGGCTTTAAATATAAAGGAAAAGAGTATTGGGCCTTTAAAGACAGCATAATTTACAAAAAATGAGGCTAAACGATATCCGCCTGATTTGCAAAGATACTTGGCGCCACATTTATACCGCACCCGATTATGGCGCCACCTATTTGTAGCGCCTAGTTACATGATTGAAAATGAAGGTGTTAAGCGTATATTCAGGCTATTTGGGACATTTGTCCTGTACGAAAATGTGTCCTATTAACGGGTCACAGGAAAACGCGGATTTTGTAAGGCTTTGTTATATTGGTGGTTGAAGGTTTTGTAGCTGTTTGGCGCTAAACGTGCATTATAGGGGTGTAAGTGACCGGGCAAAAAGACTCGACGCCCGGGCGCCCACAATATTCGGCACATTCCGGATAACTTAAGGCTTGACGGCTTCGGTAGCTCCTCTCCGAAGCCGTCTTTTTTTTTGCGCATTCGTTTTATTTTGGAACGCCTTACTTAACAATGATATACGCTGTCGCTCCGTTTAAATGTTTTTTCATTAATGGACTGGCTCAGGAAGAGCCCATCAAGATTTACCCCCATCCGATGATTACAATTGACCCGGGGTTGTAATTTTGTTATTCTGCACCCCTTTGACACACGATACGAATAATAATTTCTTCATAAAAACGCAGATTCTTTGAAAATATAATCCGATGGGCGAGTTAAGAGATCAGCTATTTCTGGAATTTGTAAATAAAAGCCTCGATAGCGTGAGGAAAGAGTATCGGGAGAAGGGCGAGCCAAAAAAGGATAACAGGTTTTTAATCAAGGGAATAACCTATGAAATCGGGCGTTGCTCCCTTGATGACGACGGATATTTCGTTTTCGAAATCAGCTCCAAAATCCCCCAGGATCTCTTGCCAAAAAAGGTTCGTATAGAAAAATATTTTAATTCTGTTGTGCGTATCATAAAAAAAGCGAGCAAAAAACCGTCTGACTGGAAAATGGAAAACATTATACGTAGCACCGCCGATGAGGAATTCAAAGAGCGCGACTATGTGAAGTTCTTATATAAATACAAAGAAAAAGAGCTGTTCGGGCCCGCCGATATAGAGAAAAGAATGAAGCTTTATCAGGAAAACAAAACGTCTCTCCCTGATATCCCCGGCATCGCCACCGCTGGCGGCAAAATAGTTTTGGTGCTTGTGGAGGAATCTATGGGGAAACTGGCAAAGCAAAACGTGGCGGACCTCATCGCCGCCAACGAAACAGTGAAAAAGGACATAAAAACCGCCGCCAAATAATCGGCGGTTGTGAAGGTGGGACAGATGATAAACGAAGAGTTCCGGGCGCTTATCGCAGACGCACAAGAGAAAATCGACCGCCTCCGAGGGCATCTTTGACCTGGCTTCCAAGCTAGCTGAACTCAATTCCATAGAAAAGAAGATCGCCCAGCCTGGCTTCTGGGACAATCGGGACGCCAGTCAAACAATCCTGAAACAAAGATCCGCCATTTCCAAAGCTGTGGACAATTTTCGCAGTATGGAGAAAAAGCTCTCCGATATCAGGGAACTGACCGAGCTGATAGACGAAGAGGGGGACGAAGAGATGGCCCGCGAGGCAATGGCCGATATGCAGGCCCTCGCCGCCCAGATAGACGAGGCGGAGCTTTCGGCCATGCTGGGAGGTGAGCACGACCAGGATAACGCCATTGTGGAGGTGCACCCCGGGGCGGGTGGAACCGAATCGCAAGACTGGGCGGAGATGCTTATGCGTATGTATCTGCGGTGGGCCGAGCGCAGAGGGTATAAAACAGAAGTGGTGAACCTCCTGCCGGGTGATGAGGCCGGCGTAAAATCGGCGACCTTTATTATAAGTGGCGAATACGCCTATGGATATCTGCGGGCGGAGGCGGGTGTGCATCGCCTTGTCCGCATCTCCCCGTTCGACAGCGCCAAAAGGAGGCACACGTCGTTCGCCTCTGTCACGGTGACGCCGGAAATCACCGATAATGTGGAGATAGATATGCGAGAAGAAGATATCAAGGTCGATACGTTTCGCGCGTCTGGCGCCGGAGGACAACACGTCAACACCACCGATTCCGCCGTGCGCCTCACACATATTCCCACGGGGGTCGTGGTCTCCTGCCAGAACGAACGGAGCCAGCATAAAAACAAGGCCTCCGCCATGAAGGTGCTAAAGGGGAAGCTATTCGTCCTTGCCGAGGAACAACATAAAGCAAAAGTGGAGGGTTTGGCGGGAGAGAAAAAAGATATCAAATGGGGTTCACAGATTAGATCTTACGTTCTGCAACCGTATCAGATGATAAAAGACCTGCGGACGAAGATCGAGGTGGGGGACGTCAACCGTGTGCTCGATGGCGACCTGGATGTTTTTATAAAGGGCTATTTGCTAAAGGGGCCGCAGGAAGGCGCGGTGGTGGAGGATATAAATCAGGAAGCCACGCGAAAGCCCTAGCCAATCGCCTGGCCCAACCCGGCCGCTTTCAGCGTCGCCGCATCAGGGCCTCTTCCATCGCAACAGCTGGCCAGCTCGCCATCTATCACCACCGCCGGAACAGAGCCAACCCCAAGGCTTTTCGCGCGGGTCGCCACCTCTTCATTATTCATATCAAGCACGGTCACCTCGCACGACGGGCAGGAGAGGCTCTTCACAAGCTCCACACTATTCTCGCACACGGGGCAACCGGCGCTGAAAACCTCTATTTTTCGTTTATCTGTCATGATTAATTCCTTTTATTTATGTTTATGAAATCACTTCGTTTTGCGCACACGCAGGGCATGGGGGGGAGCCTTCTTTTTTACCAGCCCTGAAATTCCAGATAGAAGCCGCGACCAGAAGGACGATCCCGGTATATTGCAAAGGCTCAAAAATAATCGCAAACATCCCGACAAGCGTAATCAACGCCGCGACCGCCCCCAAATAGAACGGGTTATAGTTATTCGTGGTTTTCCCTTTTATAAACAAAGGGGCAAGAGCCAGCAGAAGAAGCGCGGCCGTCAGGGGGAAAAGATATTTTTCAACGCCAGTCACCCCGATACCCAAAGAGGCCATCAGCCCGATATAGGCGGGCCAGCAAGCCGGGCAAGCGAATGGCACAAGGGCGGCGATACCAAAGGGGGCGACAGCCGCAAGACCCTTTTTCGCTTTTCCATCTGAATCCAGGTTCGATCCGGATGCCTGCTCGTCTGTTTTTCCATCGGTTTTCAAAAGAGCGGCGGTGATGATATCGACAGAGGGAGCCCCTCCAGGGTTCCCGTTTGCATCGTTGTAAACCCTGCAACCGGGCGCCCCTTCGGACGATGGCGATGGCGATGGCGAAACGTCTCGCCCGTCGAGCAGTATCGTGGGGGAGCCGTAATCGCGGACATAGCCCGGGCTTTCCTTTGCGCTACGCTCCCACTCCTTTATATCGGCCGGGATTCCTGTCTCCTCAATGGCCTTGTATATGTTATCCCTCGCCTTCCCGAAATTGGGGCAGGCGCTATCGTAAATCAGTTCAAATAACGGCATTTTCATTCCTCCTTATCATCTAAAGCCTCCAGGATGGGACAATCGCTCACCGGGCCGTCTCCTTTGCATGAAGCGGCCAGCTTTGTCAGCGCTTTTTGTATTTTGTTCAATTCCCCAATTTTTCCCTTCACATCCGATATCTTCTCCAGCGCCTTTGCCCGCACATCGGCGCATCCTCCCCCAGAATGAAGGCGCAGGTTCAGCAGTTCCGAAATTTCCTTTAACGTAAAGCCAAGCTCTTTGGCCTTTTTTATAAAATTTATCCGTTTAACGGCGCCTTCCGGATATTGCCTGTATCCCGAGTCCTTGCGCGGAGGTTCGTCGATCAATCCGCGCCGCTCGTAAAACCGGACGGTCTCCACACCCACGTCGGAGAGCTTCGCCACCTGGCCTATTGTTAAAGGCTCCACCTTTTTTACCGTTTTATAATTCATTTGATTATTTTCCCGTCTCGACATATTTCAACATTAGAATACGATCATGAGCGGTGTCAACGGCATAGATGATTCCGCTTTTCCCAACGGTTATCTTTGTCGGTGTATAGGGTATGATCTCTCCTTCTATTTTCCATTCAGCGAGAAACCGGCCATCGGGAGAGAGCGCCACCACCCTGTGATTGGCGCTATCGGCCACGTATATGCGGCCCTGAGGGCCCACGGCCACGCCCGATGGTATCTTGAACCATCCTCGCCATCGGCCAGCGATTCCAAACCCGAAGGGGCTTCCCCATTTCGCAAGATATTCTCCATCAGGGCCAAACTTCTGAATCCTGTTGTTATACGCGTCCGCCACATAAACATTTCCTCCATCATCCACGTAAACATCGGTTGGATAATGAATAGCGCCAGACCACACCCTGCCAGATGAGCCGACCTGGGAGAGAAACCTGCCATCGAGATTAAACTTTGAAACACGCTTGTTATAGAAGTCCGCTATATATATTACTTTTCGTTTTCGGTCGATATGTATTCCCGCCGCCACGTTCACGCCGCCTGGCTCCTTGCCGCTTTCCCCCCACCCATGAAGGTAGACCCCTTTAGATGAAAATTTCTGTATACGGTCGATATCGTAATCGCTGACATAAAGGGCGCCCTCTCCATCTATCGCCAGGCCCACAGGTTTGGAAAATTCGCCTGCGCCATCTCCTCGTTCTCCAAATTCAAGAATATATTTTCCCTCTGAAGTAAATTTTTGAATTCTGGCGTTTCTGGTGTCCGCAACGTAAATATTCCCCTCCGCGTCGGAGGCGATACCCATCGGCTCGTTCATCTGGCCAGGGCCGGAGCCATGCTCACCCCACCCGCCCGCAAGCTCAAGCCGCCCTGTGGAGCCAAATGGCGGAAGCAAGACAATCGCTATAACCGCAAAGACAGCCGACGCAAAAAGTTTGAGTTTCATTTTTTTTATAATTTCACTTTAGTTTGCAGTCTCAATGCTTATCGGTTGGAGCGCCATCGAGTTTCCCTGATATTTTTCGGCCCTGGTTTTAAGTGTCACAGTTTTTCCGATTAATTTCGCCGGGTCGATGGTGAGAGCCGAGACAGATTTGAAAGGGAAGCTTTGCCCCGTTCCTTCGGGGTGAAACAGATACTCCACCCCGCTCTTTTCAAGCTTGCCCACCAGTTCATAAGAGGTCTCCCGTGGCGTGTAGCCTGCGTCATATACAATTTGATGAAGCTCGCCCACCACCATAAGGGGCTTCCCTTTTATAAACGTGATCTCCACCACCCCCTCCTTCATATTCATGTCATAAGCCGCCACCTTCCCAGATTTGCGGAAAAACCGCTCCAGCCCGTAGGCGCAAAAATAACAGGCAAGTCCATCCGCGCGAATATACGCTTTGTTAACACCTTTGAGCGTTTTGGCGTCTTCTATTATGTCTTTGCCCCACACGCTTGAGGCGGAAATTACGGTTATCAAAACCAAGGACAGTAGCATCGTCAATTTTTTCATCGTTGGCGCTCCTTAGTAACGCAGTTCAACCACAAGCTTGTATGTAATATCCTTCGGCCCCTGGATACCGTTTATATCCTGGTAAACAGGGATCTGGGCGCCGGTTCGTATCATCAGCCTGTTGCTGGGGGAGATAAGAACCTCTGGCGAGATAAACATATATTCACCGCCAGAGTCGGGATTATTCGCCCCGTCAAATTCAGAATTTTTTTCGTTCATGTAGTTTAGTTCCATAAAATAAACGATATCCGTATCTTCCAGGCCACCTAAATGGGGGCGAAGGCCGATGGCTATATCGGCAAAAAACCTGTCCCCCGGTCTTCCTTTGTCATCCTCAACGTTATATTGATAGCGCGTATCGAGGGTGTAGTACCACTTGAGGCTCTCCATCCCGAACGCCCATCCCGCCATATAAGTCGGTTCGTTTCTCGCCACATCGCTCACCCCCGCCGGCGCTGTTCCAGCCAGGCGCACGGCGCTTGAATGTTTCGCTCCCAGTGAGTCCCTGTCCCAGAACCTCCATTGGAGAAACATATCCGGGTTGTCAATTCCTTCAACCGCTCTTTCCCCTTCGCCTTCTTCGAAGCTCTCCCGCCTCGCAAAGGGAACCGCAAACCCGACGACAAAATCCCGGGTGATCCCATATGTGAATTCCAGGTCGGCTGATGTCTCCCTTGTGTTTCCCCGGCCCCCGCTGGATAGTGACGTGTGCAGATCAAAGGCGCCTTTCCCCGGCGCTTCAGGCGCCATCATGAACACCGGCGCGTGCGCAAAAGCCTCCCCGCTCCAGCAAAAAAGCAGGCTCACAAATATCAGCTTTAGCCTCGCCAGATTCCTTTTAAACATGATTTCATATCCAATACACAAGGTTCGGGGTTTTCCGTATACGCTGTATCAAACATACACCCTGTACATTACTACAGAGTCAATACTAGTATTGTCCTATTGCGTGGAATCGAAAGATGGGGCGTTTCTCTATGATATTACCCAGTAGGCCACAGCCGCGCCTATGAGTGTGACGGGGATAGTGATCACCCAGGCCGACACGATTCCCATCACAATGTTTCTCCTGACTTTGCCAACGCTTTTGGCCGAGCCAACACCCACAACAGATGACGTGGCTATGTGGGTGGTCGATACCGGCATGCCGATGAGGGAGGCTCCAAAAATGACACTGGCCGACCCCAGCTCCGCGCAGAACCCGTGCACCGGCTGAAGGTCGGTGATTTTTTTGGCCACGGTTTTGATGATTCTGAGCCCCCCCACCAGAGAGCCGAGGGAAATGGCGAGGGCGCAAAGGGCTGTCACCCAGAACGGGATTACAAACTCGGTTATCCACCCCCCCTGGAAAAGGGCCAGGGCCACAATCCCCATGGTTTTTTGCGCGTCATTCATTCCATGGGAGAAGCTCATAAACGCGGCCGAGACGATTTGAAGCCGGGCGAACAGCCGGTTGGGCTTATGGGTCGATACTTTTGGAAAGATAAGCGTCGTAAGCCGGACAATGAGCTTAAAGAAAACATATCCGGCGAAAAGCCCGACAATGGGCGAGGTGAAAAGGGCGATAATTATTTTTAAAAGAGAGGGCCAGTTGAAATATTCAAACCCGGAGCCTTCCATAAACGTCTTCATAAGCGCCGCGCCGAAAAGGGCCGATATCAAGGCGTGTGACGAGCTTGAAGGGGCGGCGAAATACCAGGTGACCAGGTTCCATAAAATTGCGGAAAGCATCGCGGCGATGATGACATTGTTGTCTAAAACCGAAGGGGCCACCACCCCGGTGGCCACGGTGTATGCCACCTTGTGCGAAACAAACGCCCCTAGAAAATTGAATACCGCCGCCAGGGAGAGCGCGGCCGGGATGGTTAACGCGCGAGAGCCGATGGAGGTGGCGATGGTGTTGGCCGCGTCGTGAAAGCCGTTGACGAAGTTGAACCCCACCGAAAGGGTGATGGCCACGATCAGGATAACAATCGATTGGTCAGGCATGTTCTATCAGCATACCTTCAATCACTTTTATCGTCCCGACCAGCGTGTCTATTATCTCTTCCATCTTGTCGAGGGTCATTTCGTCCATCACTCCCCTGCGATAGTCGTACAGCCTGTTGTTTCTGGCCGCGTCGTTGATATAGATCGAAAGCTCTTTTTTGGCGGGCCAGTATATTTTGTCTCCTTCTGTTTCGATATCGCTGATCCTTTTCAGCCTTTTTCTGGCCTCTTTTGTGTTGCGCCTGGGGTTTCGAAGATGGCTGACCAGCTTTCTCGTTTCGGCGACACCCCTTTTATAAACCGATAACTGCTCCTTTACAAAAGGGGGGAAGCCGCCCCTGTAATCGGCATGGACAGACGCCTTTGCCGATTCGTCGAGCATATCGAGGGCGTTATCGAGGTTATTGAAAAGCCTGCGCAGTTCGACGTGGGAAAAGGGGGGGGTGAAGGTCCGCTTAAGGTCGGCGTCCGCCTGCATCACTATTTCATCCCCCTTCAGTTCGTTTTGTTTAAGCATCAGGCAAAGGGTGGCTTTATCCGTTTGGGTCAGTGTCTCCTTTTTTGCGGCGTCGAGATAGATATCGACACTGCTTTCTATCAGCTCGAACATCATTTCCATGGGCGAATAAAAATCGATCTCTTCGGGAAAGAAAAACCGCATAAAATTTTTCATCGCGCGCCATATAGTTAAAACAAACATGTTCCGCTGGGTCATGGCGGCCCGGCAACCGCCATCATCCGTTCATTTTAACATCTATTTGTGGATTGCGGCTTTCGGGTTTAACGGGAAGGGGACAGGCAAAAAAAATATGGCGAGAGCTTTCCGGAAAACCCTCACCATATTAAAGAGGAGGTGATTAGGTGGTCAGTGGCTCATCCTCCGTCTTCTGATTGAAAAAATCTGTCACGTAATCCTGCCAGTTTCCGTTTTGGCTTGCCGCTTGCCCGGCCTGGGCCCCTTCGCCTCTAAGATTGTCGAAAAAGGAGGAGAGTTTATCGCGAACCAGGCTCATCGTTTCATCTATCTGGTTCGACACCTCGTCCGGCATGTTCCCCAAAATGGCGAGAGCTTCGCTGAATCCCTGGCCAACGGCGCCTTCCACCATCCGCTGGAAGGCATTGACCTGCTCGTCATAGGTCATATCCGGGTTATCGGCGGCGAACGCCGGGAAGAAACTGAGGGCGAAATTGGCGATCCTGCTGGCGGTGGCTTCCGGGCTGAACGGATCGCCGCTCATGGCGTTCATCTGGGCCTGGAGCACATTGTCGGCCTGCGCCTTGTTAAAGCGCATAGTGGCGCCGGCTTCCTCGGTTTGCCTGACATAGGCCGAGGTCTTGTTCCCGCTGGAGGAATAGCTGTATCGCTCCTCGAACGTCTTGCTCACGCTCACCCGCATCGAGAACTCCGTCACGCCCAGCTCTCTTGCGCCTGATGGCTTCTCCTGGGCGTCGAACATCGTTTTCACCTGCTCCGCGAAACTGGTGAACAGGTTTCCGATTTTGACGTTATCCCCCCCCGCTGGAGACGCGGTGGATGGCGCCGGATTTTGTGACCCGAAGCGAAGCCTTTGGCCCGTCTGGGTATATGATTGCAGAGAAGTGATTCCTTCGTTACTGATGCCCATCATGGCATGCCCTCCTTATGTCGATCAATTGCGCTTAATTTACCTATCGGAAATTGGGCAAAATCACTTTAGCCTTTTTATTGAATATGAATATGTTTGGTAATAGCTGATTAATAAGGACTTAGACGAAATTGAAGAAGGGGTGAAAAAAAAGCGACGCGGCCCTTGCCTCGGATGAGGCATGGCGCCGCGGCGCTTGTTGTCTTGCTACATACGCTAACGCTCCAAAAGGGAGCGCCTATAGGGCCGGGCTCCTATTTACGTTCGCCAGGTTTATGCCCATGCCCTCCGCCATGCCTTCCGGGAGAGCCGCCGCCAATGGCCTTAACCATTTTCGATTCGATAAATTTCGCCTTTTGCTCAGGGGTCAATATCGCCGCCATCTTAACTATGATCTCCATCCGTCTTTTTTCGTGTTCCGCCTGGAGGCTTGCCATTTCGCCGATGATCTTGTTAAGGGCCGCCTCGTCGGGCTTGTCCTTTTGAAGCTCCTCCTCGAAATTAAGCTTGGTCAATTCGATCTTGCTATGATGCGGGATCATGAACCTGCGCATCTCCCGCTGAATATCCCGCATGGCGCCAACCTGTTTTTCATCCAGGTTAAGCTCTTTTATATAGCCATGCTTCCCGCCCTTGCCGTGTTTGCCATCTTCACCGCCAAGGGCCACCATCGGCATTAACGCCACCATCATTGTAATCAAAACAACTTTACGCATTGTCACCTCCGTTTATCCATAAAATGTTGTCGAGCCCCTCCGAAAGGGTCAGTCCCGAGTTGTCAGCGTTGCCACCACTATTTGAATTGAAACCGGAATCGTAAATGAACACCGATCCCAACGTCTCATCGATAAAATTGTTCATTTCGATCGTATCGTCATGTTGAAGTGGCTCGATGATCACCTCACTATTGGGCGCAAGCCTTATCGTTAGCATAAGGGCCACCGCCGCCACCGCCGCCACCGACAGCGCCGGCTTGCGGTTGGCGAAAAGTGTGAAGAGCCACTCCATAAATTGTGGCGCATTTACCTTGCGGGCGCCGTCCGCCATTTCCATTTCAACCTTTTGCCAGAGCGTATCTGGCGGGTTCAATCTTTTTGTGTTTTTAAGTAGCTCGTCCATTTTCATTGTCCCTCCTCCATAAGCGCCGCCATCGCTTCGAGATCTTTGCGCCCTCTTGCGATTCTCGATCGCACGGTGCCGATGGGCGCTCCTGTGGTTTCGGCTATCTCTTCATAGCTTAGCCCTTCTATTTCCCGCAAAATAATCACCATCCGTCTTTCGTTATCGAGCTTTGCCAGCAATCCCGCCAAAACCCTTTCATCCTCAATCTGCGTAAGGCTCGCCTCCGGGTTCTGGCTCATAAATTTTCGAGTGTCAATATGGGCCATCGCCCCTTCATCAAAGATGCTGTTGTTCCTTCCCGTCTTGTTCAGGCGGTTAAGCGCGCTGTTTACCGTTATCCGGTATACCCATGTGGAGAACCTGGAAGAACCTCTGAATTTCGAAATGTTTTTCCAGACCTTTATAAAGACCTCCTGGGCGATATCCTCGGCATCGTCGAAATCGTATGTCATTCTGTATGAAACGTTCCAGACAAAGGTTTGGTGCTTTTCAAAAAGCTCTTTAAACGCCTCCTCGTCTCCTTGACCGGCTCTTTTAATCAGGTCGAAATCACTCATAGCCAATATTTATTCCACATCCGCTATCAGGATTTCCACCATCATTTTTTCGCTTTGTTCCTCGATTGGTTATATGCTGATAAGACACCCGCCACCGGTAAAAAGTTCCCATAATCGGGGGTTTTCCCGCCACGACTGAGATGGGAGGAATATCTCTAATGAATACAGGGTGTTGCGCGGGCCTTAAACGCTTCATGCGTGTAAAAGGTCGGCCCGGTCTTATGAAAAGGTTGGCTAACGCTGTTCCGGCGGCTGATTATACCGGACAATGTTATACAAAATCTCGCTTGAGTCGGGATCTATTTCTATAAAAGAAAGCCCCATGCCGGCCCCTCTTTCACTGTCTGAAAGGCCGTCATCGAGGGAGACTATGCGAACAACCTCACATCGCCCCTTTACCTCCTCACGGCGCATTCCCACGCTTAAAGTCATTTTAAATGGCATTATCGCCCCCATAGGGAGGGGCTTGACGGTTTTAACAAATATGCCGTTCATGCTCACGTCGAAGGTGCGCTGGAATACGTACTCTTTTTGTTCGAACAAAAGGGTGATTTTGGTTTCGAAATGAACCCTTTTCCGTCGCCTGTTAGTCTCTTCGTTATCCATTGTTAATCTTCTCTTAAACCATGGTTAATATTGTTTGTGGAATCCTGTCGAGCGGGGTGATTTTGTCGACCGCCCCCAGCTTGATCGCCTCTTTTGGCATGCCGAACACAACGCAACTTTTTTCGTCCTGGGCGATAGTCGAAGCCCCGGCGTTTTTCATGTTGAGCATGGCTTTCGACCCATCCCCCCCCATCCCTGTCATCATCACGCCGATGGCGTTTTTCCCGGCGGTCTTCGCCACGGAATTAAACATGACTTCCACCGAAGGACGATGGCGGCAGACCAGCGGCCCGTCTTTCACCTCGACATAATATCTGGCCCCGGACCTGCGAAGGAGCATATGTTTGTTCCCCGGCGCCACCAGGCAGACACCAGGCGTCAAGGAGTCGTTATTCGCCGCTTCCTTGATATTGATAACAGAAAGAGCGTTTAACCTGGCGGAAAAAGCTGTGGTGAAGGTTTCGGGCATATGTTGCACAACCAGAATCCCGGGCGAATTCGCCGGCATCCGCGAGAGGACATCCTTTAGCGCCTCTGTCCCCCCTGTGGACGCCCCTATCGCCACCACTTTATTTGTGGTGGCCACCATGGAGCTAAGTGGCCTGGGCTTGCGAATGATATCCGCCTGTGACACAGGTTTCACCCTGGCCTGGGCGGCCGATTTGACTTTGTCTATAAGCTCGATGGTGATCTCGTTGAGGTTATGTTTCTCCTGCACAGGTTTTGCGACTATTTCCACCGCCCCAGCCTCCAGGGCGGCCATGGTTGTCTCCGCCCCTTTTTGCGTGAGAGAAGAGACCATAACCACCGGCATCGGGTGGTGTTTCATTAATCTTTGAAGAAAGCTCACACCATCCATCCTTGGCATCTCCACATCCAGCGTCAGGACGTCCGGCTTCAGGGAGATTATTTTATCGCGGGCCACATAGGGGTCTGGTGCGCTTCCAACCACCTCTATGGAGCCGTCAGATTGTAATGCGCTGGTGATCACCTGCCGCGCAATGGATGAATCGTCTATAACCAGCACTCGTATTTTCGCCATTAACATTGCTCTGTTTTAAAAAGTTTTTCTTCCGGATCGCACAGATCATTTACGTCGATAAGAATTATGGTCTCCTCTTCAGATTGCCCTATCCCATGAAGATAATCTGTGGGGATAGAGCCACTGAAGTCGTTGGCGGGGGAAATCTGATCCTTTCCCAGGGTGACTATTCCGGTCACCTCCTCCACCCTCAACCCTGTTGTGACTTTCTGAATTTCTATGACTATTATATTTTTTTCCTCGATGCTTTTATCGTAGTCCTCGATGTTCAGCTTTTTTTTGAGATTGAATACAGGGATGATTTGATCCCGAAGGTTCATCACACCCAGAACAAAACTGTCTGTATTGGGGACGGGCGTGATCTCTTCTCTCAATATTATTTCCCGAACCTTCATGATATCAACGCCGTAATGCTCTTTTTCGAGCTTGAACGTAAGGTAGGTTGTGGAAATCCCGGAATCGTTGCGCGCATTATCGTCTTCATCATCCACCATGTCCAGATTATCCGCTTTCCCTGCGGGCCGGGGCTTGGACTCCACCTGCGGCGCGCTTTGCCCGACCGGCGACATGGGGTCGCCAGGGGTTGCGGAGATTTCCTGCGTCGTTGCCATTGGTTCCGCCTCGGCGGGTGTCTCTTCGGCCCGGATTTCCGGCTCCCCCGTTTCTCCCTTGGTTTGGCTTACAACTTTTTTTAATGCGTCCAGATGAGTGAACATTTTGTCTATTTCTTCCGAGGTGGCTGTTCTGCGCTCCCTGATTTTATCCAGGAAAGTTTCGAATACTTCGCCAGTCACCCGTATTTGATCCAACCCAAGCATTCCGGAATTCCCTTTGATGCTATGAACCCTCCTGAACACCGCATCAATAAGATCGCTTTGGCTGTGATCCTTCTCAAGCTTTAAAACGTCAACTTCGATATTTTCGAGGTGGGCTTGCGTGTCCTCGTAAAATTCGGCGATTAACCCCTCATTTTCGAACATGTTTCCTCTTTACATTTCCCTGTTTTTTATTCGATCACGCATGAGGCCTTCCACGTCGAGCACGAGACCGATTTTCCCGTCGCCCAGAATGGCTCCCCCCATCACACCGCTGACCTTCTGGAAAGGTTCGCCCAGATCTTTAAGCACAGCTTGCGTTTCGTCGATGATTTCATCAACCAGAAGGCAACACCTCAGATCATCTTTTTCTATAACCATAACGACCCCATCCCATGGATTGACCTGCCTCGTTTTTATCTTGAAAACGTCGTGGAGCTTAATGAGGGGATACAATTGCTTCCGGATGTTCACAACCTCCCCTTTTTTGGCCACCGTTACGATTTGCTTCTCCTTTGGCCTCAGGGATTCCTTCACCCACTCCATGGGGATAATATATTGCTCCGCCCCCACCTCCACCAGAAGCCCGGAAATGGTTATCAGGGTCGATGACATGGGAACAGATATGGAAAGCCGCATCCCCTTGCCAGGCCCGGTGTCGATATCCACCTTCCCCTTCACATCCTTAACCATCGTCATAACCACATCCATCCCGACACCCCTGCCAGATACATCCGTAACCTTGGCGGCGGTGGAAAACCCCGGCGCGAATATCAGCTTGAACGCCTCTTCATCGGGCATTGTCCTGGCTTCCTCTTCGGTGATCAACCCCTTGTCAATACCCTTTGCCTTCATTTTTTCAGGGTCCAGGCCCTTTCCGTCATCTATGATCTGGATCACCAGGTCGCCCAGCACCTCATCTGCTAGGATCGACACTTTCCCGCCCGGCGTTTTGCCCGCCTTGATGCGGTCTTCCTTCAGCTCCACGCCATGATCGACCGAGTTTCGAATCATGTGGATTAAGGGGCTTTCAAGCCTTTCGAGAAGGCTTTTATCAATAAGCAGGTCCTCACCCCGGATGTCAACCTCCACCTGCTTGCCAGTCTGCGCAGAGAGATCCCTGACGATCCTGGGAAGTTTCTGGAAAATGCTTTTTATCGCGACTTTGCGGACTTCGCCAAGCCCTGTCTGGAGCTTCAGGGTCAGCTCGTTAAAATCGAGGTTGGCGGATTTGAACTCGAGTACGATTTTGTCCAGGTCCTGCCCGGTCTCAAGCTTTTTTTGTATGTAGTTAAAAACTTCTGAATTTATAATCAATTCGCCCACGAGATTCATAAATTCGTCGATTTTTTCTTCTTCTATCCGCATCGTCTTTTTCAACACCGGTTTGGTCTCTCCAACGGTCGGAGGGGGGGCGGCCCGCTCTTTCTGTTCTTTCGCCGCCGAGGCGATTTCCTCCGAGGACGCCTTTCCTTTATCCACAAGGATTTCACCAAGTTTCTTTTGTTCCGACAGGGCTTCCACCACGTCCTGCTGAGACACAACCCCCTTTTCGACCAGAATCTCCCCCATCTTTCTCGATTTATCTGGCCCCAGAACAGCCACCCGCAAACTATCGATAAGGTCAAGCGCCTCGGCGATATTTGGATTATCCGTAGCTCCCTCCGACCTCAGGGCGCCGCCAACCTCGGTTAACTTTATGAAGATTTGTTCGGGAGATGATTTTTCCCCTGCTTCATCGTCTCCCTCAAGTTTTTTATTTATCAGGTCAAGGGTCGCATTCTCTCCTTCGGAAAGGTCGGTCCCCATATCTCCTTCAGCGAGCCTGCCGAACATATCGTGCAGGCAATCCTTCCCCCTTAGCAGGAGGTCGATAGTGTCTACCGTTACGTTTTTCTTTCCCTTGCGAAGCTCGTCCAGAAGGTTTTCAAACTTGTGCGCGAAGGTGCGGATATGGTTGAGGTTGAAAAACGACGATGAACCCTTGATGGAGTGAACTGTTCTGAAAATAGAGTTTATCACGGCGGAATCTTTTGGATGGTTCTCAAGGGCCACAAACTGGGCATCGAGCGCATCGAGCTCTTCCACGGTCTCTTTTATAAATTCAAAGAGAATCTCTTTATCGATTTCATCTGCCATGCTAAAGCTTCCTTGTCACCATGGTTTTAATGATGCTTTCCCATTTTTCAAGTTTGGTCGTGGCGTCATCGACGGCGTTTTTAATTGATTCAAGCTCTTCCAAAGGTTTTAAAAACAGGTCATTGGCGCCATTGGAAAGGCAACCGAGAACATTTTCAATGGTCACAACGCCTGTCATCATTATCACCTGAATCATTCCATTGAATTTCTTGATCTTTTTTAGCATCTCGATGCCGCTCATTTCCGGCATCATGATATCCGAGACCACAATCATGTAGTTTTCTTTCTGTATCTTTTCCAAGGCGTCAACAGGAGAATTGGAGGCCTCCACGTCATAATCAAGAAGCCTGAAATAACGGATAAGCGAATCTGTTATGCTCTTCTCGTCATCGACGATAAGGATTTTGACATTCATTTTTTATATTCCCGCTTGCATTCACGACTTTCGATAAATAGTTGGCTTGATATATTTAAACTGATGTTTCACGCCGGTGAGGCTTTCTGAATGGCCGATCAGTAAATATCCGTTGGGCTCCAGGACATTGTAATATTTCGCAATCAGCTTTTGCTGCGTCGGCTTGTCGAAATAGATCATCACATTTCGGCAAAAGATAAAACTGAACTTTTTATGAAACGGAAAGGTGGGATCCATGAGGTTGAACCTTTTGAAGGAGATCATCTGCTGGGCTTCGGGGCGGACGCGATAGGTCCCGCTGTTATCCTTTACACCTTTCTGAAAATATTTGCGAAGAATGTTTTGAGGCATGGCCTTCACGCGATCGTCCTTGTAAAGCCCTTTTTTCGCCATTTCGAGCACCTGGGTCGATAAATCGGTGGCCAGTATTTTAACGTTCCACGTTTGTATGGTTTCCATGTGGTCCATCAATGTGAACGCCAGGGAATATGGCTCCTCCCCAGAGGAACAGCCCGCACTCCACACACGCACGTCTTTATCCCCGGTGGCGCGCTTCGATTCCACAATCTGCGGGATAATAGTTTCTGTTAAAAAAGTGAAATGGGAAGGCTCCCTGAAAAAGCTCGTCAGATTTGTGGAGATAGCGTCCAGCAGGCTTACTATCTCCATCTCCGTTTTATCGTTTTCAACGAAGTGGTAATATTCCTTATAGGATTTAAACCCGCCTTTTCTGACCAGCGCCCCCAGCCGCGTGCGCACCAGTTCCTTTTTGCCTTCGTGCAGGGATATCCCGCTTTTTTTAAAAACAAGATCCCTGAACATTTCGAACTCTTTGTCTGACAGGTCGACAGATGCGCTAAATGACATAGCCATATTTTGAATAACTCTCCGCTACTTTAACTTTTTATACGGGATAAACGAGACTGATAAAACATAAAAATAATCACCCTCCAGCCTTGGTTATCGCATTGTTTTCTGCGCGGGGCGCCATGCGGCGCCCAAAATCGACAAATGCGCATTGTAAAAGAAATGAGAAACCCCGGCGCAGGCTCCATTATCCCGTTGTCTGGGCCATCTTCATCAGCTCTTCAATGGATAAAACCTTATCAATTTCAAGCAAGATCTTGACCTTGCCTTTTATTTTTCCCATGCCCAGGATAAACTCTGTCTGTATTTTGGAGCCAAAAGATGGCGGCGGCTCAATCTGATCCACCGCGATGTCGAGAACCTCTGAAACGGTGTCGACCAATATACCCATGAGGGCTTTACCAATATCGACCACTATGATACAGGTCTCTTCTGTATATTCAGCCGACTCCATGCTGAATTTTAACCTGAGGTCAATAACCGGTATCACTTTTCCGCGCAGGTTTATCACACCTTTGATGAACTCGGGCGTTTGCGGGACGCTGGTGATTTCCATAACCCCGATAATTTCGCGAACTTTCAGTATTTCCAGGCCGTATTCCTCGTCGCCCAGAACAAATGTCAGATATTTTCCCTCGTGCCCTTTGGCGGAAAGCTTCTTTTCCGGTTCGTCTTTAATTTCCGTGGCCATCGGTATCTAACTCCTCGGTTTCCTAGTCATCACCTCTGTCCCCTTTTTGTCTTACGATGGAGGCGCTCATGCTACTTTTCCAGCGATCCAGCCTCTCTTCAGAAAGGTTTATGAGATGCAATATTTCAGAAAGATCCTTGAACGGTTTCATGACATAGTCGGTGGCCCCAAACTCCAGTGATTTTATGGTTTTATCGAAAGTCGAATAGGCTGTCATCATGATAACCTGTATGGAGAAATCGATCCTTTTAATTTCTTTAAGCGCTTCCAGCCCGTCCATAACCGGCATGTTGATGTCCATCAGAACAATGTTATATTTCGTCTTGCGAAGCTTCTCCAACGCTTCCTTTCCGTTTTCGGCGGTATCCACATTATAGTCTTCAAGCTTTAAGTAGGAGCTTAAAGACTTGCGAATCCCCTCCTCGTCATCAACAATCATTATGTTAACGGACACGACAAATTCTCCATATACGAAGTTTTCCGGTTAGCCTTGGATTGTAACATTTTTTCACATCTATAAGCTTTCTTCATCTCATGGCCACAATGCCGCCTATATCCAGGATAAGCCCGACACGCCCGTCACCCAGAATAGTGCCGCCACTAATACCGGGCAGGCCCTTGAACCTTTTTCCAAGGCTTTTGATAACAACCTGCTGCTGGCCCAAAAGGTCGTCCACCATAAAGCCGAAATCGCTCTCGTCCGTTTCGACAATGATGACCAGGCCTTCCCATGGGTTGTGATGCTCCGCGTTTTCGACCTTCAAGATGCCATGCAACCTGACAAGTGGCATAAGGTGCCCCCTCACATTTATCATTTCCCCGTCATGTTGCACATGGGACATATCCTCTTTAACAGGGCGGATAGACTCCCGAATCGATATCGTCGGTATAATAAACCGTTCCTGGCCGATCCTTACTATCATTCCGTCCACTATCGCCATTGTCAACGGAAGCTTCATGGTGATTGTGGTGCCTTTTCCCAGCTTGCTGGTCATTTCAACTTTTCCGCCAAGCTTCTCCATGTTAGAGCGGACAACATCCATCCCCACTCCCCTGCCAGACAGATCGGTGGCCACCTCATGGGTGGAAAAACCGGCCTGAAACACAAGGTTGTAAATGTCGACGTCATGAAGCTCGTCCTCTTTGGAGATAAGCCCTTTATCAATCGCTTTATTTCTGATTTTTTCCCGATCGAGCCCTTTGCCATCGTCGATCACTTCTATATGCACGTTGCCGCCACGATGATAGGCCACCAGGCTGACAGTCCCGGTCGGGTCTTTGCCCGCCGCTATGCGATCCTCCGTCGACTCCATCCCGTGATCCATCGAGTTTCTAAGCAAATGCACAAGAGGATCGTTCAGCTCTTCAATGATACTTTTATCAATTTCCGTCTCCTCGCCGGAACACTTGTATTGCACGGTTTTACCCATTTTCTTCGACAGATCGCGGACAAGACGGCTCATCTTCTGGAAGGTCTGTTTTAATGGCACCATCCGAAGACCCATAACCCGGTCCTGAATATTTTTGGTGATTTTCCCAAGGTTCATCAGGTTTTTTAATAGAATCTGATTCTTTTCCTCATTTAAAACATCGTCCTGGGCCACAATCGATTGCGAAATCACCAGTTCCCCCACAAGCTCCAGGAGGTGATCGAGTTTTTCCGTGTCCACTTTAAGGGAGGTGACCTGGATCTTTTTCTTTTTAGCGCTTTGAACCTGCAACGCTTCACTTACGCCATGCTCATCGGCCACACCCATGTCGACCAGTATTTTCCCAAGCGGTTTTTGATTCTCCAGCGCCTGCTCTAGTTGCTCTTCCGTAATTAACTTGCGTTTAACCATGATTTCGCCCAGCTTGTCTGGCTCATCATCGTCCTGGGCCACATACTTCTGGCTCGAAAGAAGAGATAGATTTTCGAGAAGCTTTTCGATGTTGAAGCGGGGGATTCTTAATTCGGCATCGGGCAGGGATTGCTTTGTGATTTCGCAATTGCCATGCATCCCGTCGTTCACAAGCTTTATCACGTCAGCCGCGTTTAAAAAGGCGTCTATCATCGCCTGGTTGCACACAAACACTTTTTTGCGAATTTTATCGAGCAACGTTTCGGCTTCGTGACAAAGCACGTTTATTGTGCTGGCCCCCAGGAACCCGGCGGCGCCTTTAAGGCTGTGGTACGCCCTGAAAAGGTTATTTATAAGCTCATCGTCGGTCGGGTCGTTTTCCAGCTCCAGTAGCTCGGTCTCGATGGAATGGATGGTGTCGGCCGTTTCGGCGACAAACTCCGTATACAAAAGCAAATCGTCTTCGGTGGCGATTTTTACAACGTCATCCCCTGCGTCGGTCGGTGGCCCGATCTCCGACAATTGGGCTGGCTCCGATGGCGCCGGGGTTTCCGCAGGTTCCGAATCGGTTTCGGCCACATCCTTGGGGGCGGGGGCCTCCACCAGGGGGGCGGGGCCCTCCTCTCCGGATGAATATGTGACGCCAAAAGTCTTCTCCAGCGATTGGACGATTGATTTCGCCCTCTCCATCACGCTACCTGTCGTTTCTATTTTTTCAAGATAGGCCATCAGCGTTTTTAACCCATTCGATGTGATATCCATCGCCGCCTCCCCATCGGCGATCCCCTCCATAATGCTTTTTTCGTACAGCCCCGCCAAAGCGCCTGCAAGGCTTGTTATCGGGCCGGGTGTTTCTGTCTCTTTAAAGGAGGCAAGGGCGCTTTCAAACCCCAGCATGATATCCGCCACCAGTTTTTTATCGGTATGATCTGCATCAAGCATTGTAAAATCGCTGGCGATTTCGCTTATCCTGGCGGTCAGAGGATCCGATTGGGTATCGGCGCCCTCCTTTGTCCCCCCATCATCCTCGACAGGGGTTTGCTCCGGTATGCTTGATAATTCCTGGAAAAAAGCGTCATCCTCATCGTTTTTCGCCTCGGTGGCCACGGGTTCGGGCTTAATTGCCGTAGGCGCAAGAATCTTTGGAGGCACAAAAGCTTTTGGGGGTGTTTTCTTTTCCACCGGGGCGGGGGCCACCAAGAGAGCGCCAGGAACCTCTATCTCATATATTTCAACAAGTTTAGCCACAACAGCCTCGGCCTCGTTCTCGAGGTCTTTCGGCTCTTTTTCGCCAAGGGCGGCCAAACGGATGATTTCGACGCCTGTTTTAGTCAGCTCTACGCCACTGTCGATATCGCTCACGCTCTCCATTAACAGCTTTTCATAAAGGGTCCCAAGGGCCTGGCACAGCCTGGCTGTCTGAGGGGGGACAACAGGGCTTACAATGGGCAGAATTTTTTCGAGAGCCAGCATCACATCGGAGATGGCTTTTTTATCAGCCGAATCTGTACTGATGCTGGAAGTGGCGGATATAATCTCTTTTAGTGTTTCAAGAGTTTCGTCAAGCCCGTCGAATGCCAATTCAATATTCCTTTAACCGTTAATATCGATTCTGACTATCTGTTTATGTATCAGGATTATACAGTTTTCATGCTACGCCGAAATCTTAACACATCATTGTCTCACTATTCCATAGCCTGCAGTCTATTTAGTGTATAAATCGTTGTTTATCCTTACGGCTAAATAATATATTATCCCCGCCTTCTTAACAATATTTTTATCTCTGTTGACAAGAGGGGTAAGGTCGCTTTATCGTCAGATTCGGTTCGTCATGCCCGGAAGCGATCTTTTTTTGCCAGTAAAAGCGCCTTTTTGTCGATCGGCCAGACAAGCCGGGGAGCCCTCGGATTACAGCCTGATTAAATCTTTCGGTATATTTCCGGAGAGTAATTCGTGCCCGGTTTTGGTCACAATAACCATGTCTTCTATTCTCACGCCCCCCTTTTTCGGCAGGTATATTCCCGGTTCGATGGTGAAAACCATCCCATCTTCCACCACGGAGCCATCGTTCCATGAAACTCTCGGGTTTTCATGAATATCTAGCCCCACACCGTGGCCTGTCCCGTGGCCGAAGGCGCCGCCATATCCGGCTTTTTTAATGATTGAACGGGCGACGTTATCTATTTCTTTCGTGGTGACCCCCGGCCGCACAAATTCGATCGCCGCGCGGTTGGCTTCAAGAACAATGTCATAGATTTTCAATAGCTCGCTGTCGACATTTCCCAGGGCGATTGTCCTTGTGTTGTCGGAATAATATCCCAAAGCCTTCGCCCCCCAGTCGAGCGTCACCATCTCATCAGTGGAAATAATTTTTTCCGATGCGATGCCATGGGGTATGGCCGACCGCGCCCCGGAGGCCAGGATGAAATCGAAAGCAGGCCCATCCGCCCCCAGCTTTCGCAATCGATATTCAAGCTCCAGCGCCACATCCCGCTCTATCGCCCCTGGGCGGATAAGCTCGATAGCCACCGGGAAGGTTTCGGCCAGCATCGAAAGAAGCGCTTTAATCGCCTCTATCTCGGGTTCGTCTTTTATAATCCGGATAGACTCCACAAGGCCGGTTGTGGCCTGAAACGTGGCGCCTCCCAGTTCTTTTTTTATCTTCTCAGCTCTGGTGACAGAGACATGGTCCGCTTCAAACCCCAGCGTCGCCATTTTTTCTTCTTTTACAAGCTGTAAAACAGGGGCCGCAGGATCCTTGTACTCGATAATTTCCGGCCCGATTACCTCGGTTTGCGCCTGGGAAGTGTATCTGAAATCGGTGAAAAAAAAGTCCTTGCCGGGGGTGATAACCATCATGGCCGAAGTGCCCGCGAACCCGGACAGGTAGCTGACATTGTTTATGTTGGTGATAAGAGCCCCATCGAGATGGAGCCCGACAATTTTCGACCGGAGCCGCTCCCGCCGTTTGCGGAAAAACGGCTCGCTCTTTTTTGGTGATTTCAGGATCATGCCTAAAAACTTCAGAGGGCGGCGGCCGCTTCTAGCGCCAGGTAATAGCTTTGCGCCCCGAACCCGCAAATAGCGCCAACAGCGATGTCCGACACATAGGATATCCGCCTGAATTGCTCGCGGTTATATATGTTGGACATGTGCGCCTCTATCACAGGGAGCCCCGCGGCGAGCAAGGCGTCCCGGATAGCAATGCTTGTGTGGGTGTAGGCGCCCGGGTTGATGATGATCACATCGGCCTCATTGGAGGCGTTCTGGATAATGTCTACAAGCTCCCCTTCATGGTTGCTTTGCCGAATGGTAACCGCCAGCCCCAGCGCGTTTCCTCTCTTTTTTATCTCTTCGCTTAACGCCTCATAACCGAGCGATCCATAAATAGAGGGCTCTCTCTTGCCCAGCATGTTAAGGTTGGGGCCATTTATCACCAGCGCTTTTTTTGCCAATTTATTTTTCCTCGATTTAAAGTCGACTTCAGTTTCGCGATTTTAACTGGTTAATTCTGTAGAGCAAGGTCTCAAGCCTCGCCATGGCTTTCACCTTTTCGAAAATAGGTATTTCCTCATGTTCATAATATGGCGCCGCCTCTTGCATGCCGGTGGCGTACGGCGCAGGAGCCGGGCCTGTTTCATTCTCACGCGGGGCGCTTCGATCCCCGTCAGTATACCGCGTTACGAGGCTTTTGGCGAAGTTGGAATCGGGCATGTGATCGAGAAGCCCGAGGGATATCTTTAACGCGGAGTCTTTATTCATTTCGTTGTCGTATATCCTGCACAGCAACGTAACCGCCGCCGTAGAGTCGGGCCAGGAGGCGACCACCTCTTCGAGTATCTTTTTCGCTATTTTGTATCTCCCTTTATCATACGAAATTCTGGCCAGCATGATCCTGGCGGCGCGGCTGTTGGGGAAGACGTTAAGCCCGTCTTCCAGCGCAAATATCGCGTCATTTATCCGCCCAAGGTTTAGCAATGCATCCGCCAGCGGGACATAGAGGTGCGCCCTGGGGTTGGCTTTAAGTTTGTCTGAATAAATCTCGACGAGCTTGTGCCAATATCTGGGCGCGCCGACCCAAGGCTCCTGTTTTACTTTCACTGTTAATTACTATAAATTACCACTAATTAATATACTATATGCGATGATGCTATTTCTGTCAACGCAAACCTGCGGCGCCGGCCGCCCTTGAATTGGCGATGGCTGATTATCGATTCTCCCTCTTCGCCGCCTGGACGGTTCTTATGTTTTCCTTTGGAACGATCCATCATGGATGATTTTTTTTAAAAAAATTGACTTTACCATGGCCCGCCACTTGACACGCGGGGGCTACAGATTTTATATCCAAATCATGAGACGGGGAGCGTAACCGTCTTGGTGATTTTTTGATGTGACACACATGATATACAGGAGGTGATAAAAATGTTGCTAACAAAATGGAAAGATGAGAAGCATCCCGTTGCAGGATTCGATCCCTTTGGCGCATTGTCTGCCTTTGATGACCATCTGCCCTCCACGCTGTGGAATGAGGCGAGGTCTTTTCTTCCCCCGGTGGATGTGAGTGAAAAAGAGAACGAGTATGTTATCACTATGGAAGCTCCGGGGATGGAGAAGGACGACATCAGAATAGAACTGGAGGACAACGTTCTCACACTTTCGGGCGAGAAAAAGGAATCGCATGAAGAGAAGAACGAAAGGCTTTATCGTCTGGAGCGCAGGTACGGTTCGTTCACCCGTTCGTTCAGGATCAGGGGTGTGGAGGCCGACAAAATTGCGGCCGGCTTCAAAAACGGAGTTCTCACCGTGACGATCCCGAAATCGGAGGAAGTAAAACCGAAGAAGATTTCGATCAGGTAAATAGCTCGATTATCCGAGCCCGGATAATAACGCGCCCCATTTTGTAGGCGCAACCCTCCGAAACCCGGCCCTCCCCCTAGGGCCGGGTTTTGCTTTATGCGCCCACCCCCGCCCTGATATGGGCTAAAATGGATTGATGATCAGGCTTGATAACGTAACCAAAGTGTATGGCGATAATGTCGCCGTGAAAGAGCTCTCCTTTCACATACGAAAAGGGGAAATCTTCGGGCTTCTGGGCCCCAACGGGGCAGGGAAAACAACCACGCTTAAAATGCTGGCGGGGCTACTGATCCCCACCGAGGGATCGCTATATATAGATGGGTTCGACGTGCAAAAAAACCCGATGGAAGCAAAAAGGGTGACAGGCTTTGTCCCCGATAAACCTTTTGTATATGAAAAGCTTAGCGGAGCCGAGTTCCTTGAATTTGTGCGGGACATATATGGCGTTAATGGTGACCATGAGGTTATTGAAAAACAACGATCGATGATAGAGATGTTCGGTCTCAGCGGCAGATTGAACGACCTGGTGGAGAGCTATTCCCACGGTATGCGCCAGAAGCTTATTTTAACCTCCGCGCTACTGCGCCGCCCCAAAGCGCTTATCATAGACGAGCCGATGGTGGGGCTCGACGCAAAGGGGATGCGCCAGGTAAAAGAGCTTTTCAGGGATGTGGCGCGAGGTGGCTCTGCGGCGCTGGTCTCCACCCACACGATGGCGGTCGCCGAGGAGGTGTGCGACCGGGTGGGGATTATGAATAAAGGGGAGCTTGTGGCCGAGGGGAGCGTGAGCGAATTACGCGACAGGCTGGGCAAAGGGGAGCTTGATCTGGAATCGCTTTTTCTGGAGATCACGGGGCGGTGAAGAAGGGTTACCGTGTGGCCGCCTCTTCCCTGGGCGTAACCTTTTTGATCTTTCCGCTATTAGCCTTCTGATAAAGCGCAACAGATAAAATCACCACCACTGCGGCCACGGCCGAATTCATGTTTGGCGTTTCGCCCAGGAAAACGATTCCGTATATAAGGGCGAAGAACGGGATCAGCAGTTTGAAGACCGCCGCGTCGGCCGCCCCGATTTTGCTCATCCCGGAGTTAAAGAGGGCCACGGAGGTTCCTATGCTGAAGACGCCCATAAAAAAAGCGAGTCCCGATTGTTCGACAGAATAAAACTTCAGCCGCCCGGTGAACCAGGTGAAAGCGAGAGCCACAAAAAAGGAGCTCCACAGCGCCCAACGGGTCACCGTTACGCCGCCCGCTTCCATCACAGCCCGCTCTATGGCGACCGTTATCGTGGCGATCAGCGCCGCACCCCCCAGCAGGAAGGCGATCCCCACCGCCTCTCCCCCGAAGGCGCCCCGTTGCAACCCTATCCACACAACCCCGCAAAACCCGATCACAAGCGCGAAAACTTCCACCTTTACGAATGTTTTCCGGCCTATGGCCCACGATATCGCCGCGATCATGATGGCGTTTGAGATAACGATAGTCGCCGCCAGCGCCGGGGTGACGATCATCGCGCCCGACCAAACGGTGAACAGGATAACAGGGGACACAACCCCGTTAAAACATATCGGCAGGATATGGTGAGGTTCAATTTTCCAGCTCACCCTCCATGTGACCACCGTGATGGCAAGAGCGCCTGAGAAGAGGGCCTGGGTGATAAGCATGCCTAACCCCGATCCGGGATTGTAATACCTGGCCAGAAGATAGCCCGACGCAAAAAACGCGCTGGAGATTAATAAAAAAACGTATGCTTTTGTGTCACGATTTGACATATGCCCTTCAGGATAGCACGCGCAGGCCATAAGGGGTATGGTTCGATAGATTATAAATGGCCCCATGGTGTAGAATGAATCTGGAATTAATAAAATGAATCCATAAGCATATAACGATTATCGAAAGGATTAACCGATGCCGGAACCGAAATCGCCCCAAAACGCCCCCTATGTGATAGAGCTGGAAGCCGGATCGTATTCGTGGTGCGGCTGTGGATTATCGAAAGATCAGCCCTTTTGCGATAACGCCCATAAAGGGACGGAATATGAAAACACAGATAACGCCGCCCTCTTTTTCGAGCTTGACGAAGATAAAACCGTGGCCCTTTGCGGATGCAAGAAGACGAAAAATCCACCCTATTGCGACGGAACCCACAGCACATTGGGGTAGTTTTGGCGGCGCCTGTGGCGCTTTTGGTGGCGCTTTCGCGGCGCCTGTGGCGCTTTTGCGGGAAGAGCGAGTGTCGCACCTGCGAGGTGAGCGAATGTCGCTTACGCTATCTGGCGATATCTATCGGGAGCGCATAAATGTCACCCCGGACTCGATCCGGGGTCTCAGATGCCGGATCGGTGTCCGGCATCTGGTTTTTGGAGGGCAGTCTGAAAAGACTTTTAATTTCTGATCGAAAAAATACCCTCTCGCACGGCGACCCACCATGCAAGAGGGGCTTAATTAATTAACTCTACTTCAACACTTCGAATAGCCGCAACTGCCGCAAAGCAGGCATCCATCCACATGCTGGAGCGAGCCGCCGCAATCGGGGCAGGCGCCGCCCGGTTGTATTTCGTCTCCCAGGGCTTTCGCCAGGGCCTTCGCCGGCATAGCGCTGAGGCTCACTTTCACAGGGGATGCGGGTGTGATGTTTGCTTTTGCCTCTGCTTTTTCCTGCTTGGCGAGTTCCAGCTTGCCGATGGCCTTTCCGATGGCGTCGGCGCATGATGCGATGCGCATTCCGTTTTCCCACGCCGGCTGATGGCACGACACGCCGATAAGCTGGCTACGTATCTCGTCTATATCGACCCCCGCCCTCAACGCAAGCGACACCAGCCTGCCGATCGATTCTGTCTGCGATGCGGCGCACCCGCCCGCCTTGCCCAGCGATGAAAAAAGCTCCAGCGGCGTGCCATCCTCCGTATGGTTGATGGTGACATACATATTGCCGCAACCGGTGTTCACCCGTTGGGTGGAGCCATACACAATGTCCGGCCTTGGTTGCACTTCGGGGGTCTCCATCTGGCCTGGGGCGCTCTCTCCCTTGGAGTGGGTCGCCCCGGTGGAGAGAACCTGCTCGCTTCGCGACCCGTCGCGATAGATGGTGACACCTTTGCACCCTGTGTTATAGGCAAGCATGTAAACTTCGCTCACATCCTCTTTTGTCGCTTCAAAAGGGAAGTTGACCGTTTTGGAGACGGCGTTATCGGTGTGTTTCTGGAAGGCGGCCTGCATTTTCACATGCCATTCCGGTTTGACGCCGTGGGCGGTGATGAAGATTTTTCTTATATCCTCCGGGATATCCTCCTCATTTTCTATGTGCCCGTGGAAGCTGACCTTTTCCATTAGATCTTCGGAATAGAATCCAAACTTTTGCGCCGCCTTTTCAAATAATGGATGAATTTCGACCAGTTTGTCCTTATCCATCACGGTGCGGACGAACGAGAGAGCGAACAGAGGCTCTATCCCGGAAGAGGCTCCGGCCAGAATGCTTATGGTGCCGGTGGGGGCGATGGTGGTGGTGGTGGCGTTACGGATTTTTGGCGTTCCGGGCTGATCGAACCTGGAGCCTATGAAGTTGGGGAAGGGGCCGCGCATCACCGCCAGCGCTTCTGAAGCCTTTTTCGATTCCACATCGATAAACTTCATAACGTCCTCCGCAAGCTTTATGGCGCCCTCCGAGTTATAGGGGATTCCCATTTTGATAAGCATATCGGCCCAGCCCATAACGCCCAGGCCGATTTTCCGGTTGGCCCGCGTCATCTTCTCTATTTTATCAAGCGGATATTTGTTCATATCTATCACGTTGTCGAGGAACCGAACCGCCAGATGAACAACCCTGCGAAGCCTCTTTGCGTCGACCTTCTTTTTCTTGTTCACCATCTTCGCAAGGTTGATAGAGCCAAGGTTGCACGATTCATACGGAAGCAACGGCTGTTCGCCGCATGGATTGGTCGATTCGATCTCGCCGATATGGGGGGTGGGGTTGTCTTCGTTGATCCGGTCTATAAAAATAATCCCCGGGTCGCCATTACTCCACGCGGAGTTGACGATTTTATCAAAAATCTTTTTCGCTTTCAGGGTTCCGGTCACCTCGCCATTATGGGGCGCGACAAGATTGTATTCCTCATCCGCTTCCACAGCTTTCATAAACTCTTCGGTGAAAGCGACAGATATGTTGAAATTATTTATATCTTCGTTATCTTTCTTGCAATCGATAAAGTCTTCTATATCGGGATGATCGACCCGCAAAATGCCCATGTTTGCGCCGCGCCTTGTGCCCCCCTGTTTTACCGATTCTGTCGCCGCGTCGAAAACGCGCATGAAAGAGACCGGCCCGGAGGAGACGCCGTTGGTGGAGTTGACGCGGCTCCCGCTCGGCCTAAGCCGTGAAAATGAAAAGCCGGTGCCGCCCCCGCTTTTGTGGATAAGGGCGGTGTCCCGGACGGCGTCGAAAATGGATTCCATCGAATCTTTTACAGGAAGGACAAAACAGGCGGCGAGCTGTTGAAGCGGTCTCCCGGCATTCATCAGTGTGGGTGAATTGGGGAGAAATTCAAGGTTCACCATAGCGCCGTAAAAGGCCTTTTCGGCCACGGCGACAGATTCCGCCGAGCCATATCTGGCCTCGGCCTGAGCGATATTTTTAGCCACGCGGCGAAAGAGATCTTCAACCGTTTCTGTGACAGCGCCATTTTCGTCTTTAGATAAATATCGCCGTTCGAGGACACGAAGAGCGTTTTCAGATATCAGTTCCCCGGGATCGGGTGTGCTATCGTATGCGTCTTCGATAAGTGAGGCGATGTTTGTGTCGGCTAGGCTGGTATCGTTGTATAAATCGTCCTGAATCTGTGTGTCTGGCATGTTCACTTCCCCTAAAAGTCTAATAAATGGACTCATGTCCACCATATTTAGTGTATTCAGCAATTATAAAGCGCTATATATTGTGTGTCAATCGATAATTTGTTCTTTTTTTTGTGACAGGTTATCCACATCTTTTCCACATAACGATTTGCCAGGGCCCATTGAAAAATATCACCAATCATCCCTTTTCCACAACTGCATGGTAACATGTTTTCGTTATTTTTTCGCTATTAGATTTGTGTAAATAATGGATCGGTAAAGCAGGGTGTTTTGTGCTAAACGGCCGCGCCGCAAGAGGGTATGCAAACAAATAAAAAAAACCCCGGACTTTGAAAGCCCGGGGCTTTATGAAAACAGTTAATTTACAAAGCTAGAACCTTGCGCCAAGCCCCCAGGTGAGGGAGGTTCCGCCAAGGGTTATCTGGGTTCCGCTACCGTCGCTGGCTTCAACCGTGTTTTCCTGCATATTCACATACGCCAGGCTGGTTTGCCACATGTCGCCCAGATTAATCGTGGCGCCAAGAGACCAGGAGGTTTTCCCGACCGCGGGAAGGGCGACGTTGTTGGAAACGTCCTCTTCGCCGACTGTGGAGTCGCTCTGGTTATATCCGGCGCGAATCCATGCCGCTTCGGCTACCTGGAACTGGACCGCAATGGCCATCACGCTGATGTCTTCCCAGCCAAAATCAAGGGTGTATTTGTTGCTTGTTCCGACAGGGCCCGAAGGACCCATGTTTACAAAATCGCCCTTTATGTCGACCTGATCATAGCTTTCGCTGAAGTTGATCCTTTTGTAATCAGCGGTTATGAGCAACGTGGGCATCGGCTTCACAGCCACGCCCAGCGCCCACTGGGACGGAAAGTCCAGATCTATGGCATATTCGCCACCAACCGCGTTGACAGCCGAAGTGCCGTCTTTATTGGGCAGGGCAAGGCTTCCGGCCAGCAGATTATATTTCATATCTCCCATATTCTGCCTGGAGCTGTAGTTTGCGCCGAAGGTGATCATGTCGTTAACTTCGTAAAGAGCGCCCAGGGTGAAGCCGTAACCCATGGTCCCCTCTGCGGAGTTGGCCATTATTCCATTTGTCCCATATTTGGAATCGACAACGCTTTGCTGGAGCTGAACCTCCTGATAGTTGATGTTAATCGATCCGGCGATGGAGAATTGGTCATTAATTTTTTTAGCGATGGTTGGAGTCATTTTCCAGAACTGCATTTTGGAAAAGAGCCTCCATGTGGGGTTTCTGTCGGCCCCCGGCGCCCCGATGCCGATACCTTTCATAGGCCCGAAATCGGCGCCCATACCAGCGGTGACGAATATCCCCATTCCAACAAAGAGGGTGTCGTCATCCCCCACCTGGCCCGAAAGGCCGATGCCCGGAAGCATGTAAAAGTCTGTGTTGCCATATGTCTCTTCGCCGCCGCTGGCGCTGAAGTCGACTTTACGTTTTGGCGAGAAGAGGGAGAAGTTCATATCTGTCCTGTTCCCGATCTTGGTGATTCCCGCCGGATTTGTGACTAGGGTGGAAGTGTCGAATGGAGCCGCCGTCACCGCCCCGCTCATCCCTTCACCATAAGCGCCCACTCCTCTGACCTGGTTTCCGTTCACCGCAAACGCCGGGGCGCTTGACATAACAGTCACCAGGCAAGCTATTGATAATAGCTTAAAAAGGTTTTTCATCTGTTTTCTCCTCATTTGGTTAAATATAGCGATTAGAAAATATGTCCCGTTAATCCCTCGACCATCCCCATATCAAACTCCTGCTTATGGAGTTTGATAATTGCTGGAGCAAACCAGGCGATGCTAATGATTTTCCCGATATCACAAGGTTTTCCCTCCGGGACATACCCATGCCTTGAAAAGCCCAACACCAGCGCCTAAATAGCCTATAGATTCTTTATTGATGAAATGGATTCATTTTATCAACTATAATAATAACTAAAAAAATACCTGACTATTTTGGTTAGATTTAGTATTATGTGTTCGGCCGGAATTTGATGTATAAACGATGTTAGGAGATTGAAGTTATGCTGGATAAGACGTTAATAGAATCTGCTTTGGATGAAATTCGTCCGGCGTTGCAGGCTGATGGCGGCAACGTGGAGTTTGTCGATACAAACGACGAGGGTGTTGTGCTTGTGCGCCTGCAAGGAGCCTGCGCCGGATGCCCTTCGGCGACTATTACATTGAGGATGGGTATCGAAAAAACCTTGAAAGAAAAAGTCCCTGGCGTTACGGCTGTTCAGGCGATTATGTAGCTCGATGAGTATTAAAGAGAAGGCGCTGGAAGCGCTAAAAAGTGTTAATTATCCTGGTTTTTCCAAAGATATTGTCTCCCTGGGGGCTGTTGAGGAGATAGAATCCTCCCCCGGGCTTCTGAAAGTGAAAATGCGGCCAATCAGCGGCGCCGACGAAAAGGCTCTTGAGGCCCTGGCGGAGCGAATCCACAAAGCCCTTGGCGATGTGGCCGAATCGGGAGAAATAGAAATCGCCTTCGGAAATCAGGACGCCCCGAAGCATGAGCCCCACCAAGGTGAAGGGGAGAACGTTTTCGTTCGCAAGCAAATCGCCGGCGTGAAACGGGTGATTCCGGTGATTTCGGGTAAAGGAGGGGTCGGTAAATCGACCGTCGCCGTCAACATCGCGCACACCCTCGCAAAGCTTGGGAACAAGGTCGGGCTTTTGGATCTCGATATTTTCGGCCCGTCGACCCACCGGATGCTTGGCGTAAAAGACCGTCTTTTGGCCCATGATAACAAAATCACCCCGTCAGAGGCGCACGGGATAAAGCTTGTGTCTGTCGGGATGGCGGTGGAAGAGGACGAGGCCCTTGTTATGCGCGGGCCGATGGTGATGAAGCTTATCAACGATCTTCTGAACAATGTCTCCTGGGGTGAGCTTGACTATCTGATCGTCGATATGCCCCCCGGCACGGGAGACGTTCCCTTGTCGCTGGCGCAACAGATAGCCATCAGTGGCGCGGTTGTGGTGACCACCCCGCAAGACATATCGCTGATAGACGTTCGCCGCGCCGTCGCCATGTTCGTCAAAACCGAGACGCGCATCCTCGGCCTTATCGAGAACATGAGCTATTACCGGTGTGACAACTGTGGCGATGTGGCGCATATATTCGGGAGCGAAGGTGGCGCAAGGGAAGCCGCGAGGCTGAAGCTTCCCCTCCTCGGTAAAATTCCGCTCACCAAAACTATATGTGAAGGAGCGGAAGCGGGAGCCCCGATATTTGCTGGCGAGGAAAATGCCGAGCTGGCCAAGGTGTTTGAAGAAATCGCCGGCAAGATAGTAACCGCCGTCAACGCCGAAGAGGCGGGCTCCACACCCTAGGTTCAAAATTATCATCAAAGGGAAAACGGCAATCTCCACGGTCTACTTGGCCATACATCCGCTTTATAAGGGATAAAGGACGGGCTACTATTGCCTGTGGCAACCGCATAAAAGCTTGCAATTCTATGTCCTGTGGCACATAATCAGATGTGATGACGCTGACTTGAAGCCAGTTACTTTTATGGGAAGCTCATGTAAGGATTTGTGGAGGTTCCCTGAAACGGTCAGCGGGAAAGTTGCTTACGAACTCTACCTTGTACAAGGCGGAGAAAAACCAAAAGCGGCGAAATCTCTTAAAGGGTTGCCCGGTGTCATGGAACTGGTAGAACGTTATGACACTGATACGTACAGGGCGGTTTATATCGCCAACATCAAAGGCAGGGTTTATGTGCTCCATTGTTTTAAAAAGAAATCAAAACGTGGGATACAAACCCCTAAAGAAGATATCGACCTTGTCAGGCAACGGCTTAAAGAAGCAAAGCGATTGAGTAAAGAAGGGT
>UOGE01000052.1_pt1 | contig 37602 bp, 38 predicted proteins | sample 1989811 | NCBI WGS metagenome assembly UOGE01 (sample SAMEA4712198, study PRJEB27164) | hydrothermal vent metagenome | biome: marine basaltic hydrothermal vent biome; feature: marine hydrothermal vent; material: mineral | place: Pacific Ocean | collected 2011-06-14/2011-07-23 | depth 1691 m | reverse complement strand
GGCGGAACCGCCTATGACAGTGCAAACTGCGGAGCCAGACGTAAAAGAGGCCGAGCCGCCTTTGACCGAGAAAACTGCGGAGCCAGCGGTAAAAGAGGCCGAGCCGCCTTTGACAGTGCAAACTGCGGAGCCAGCGGTAAAAGAGGCCGAGCCGCCTTTGACAGTGCAAACTGCGGAGCCAGCGGTAAAAGAGGCCGAGCCGCCTTTGACAGTGCAAACTGCGGAGCCAGCGAAAAATGTGGACAAAGAGCAGACAAAAGAACCGGTAAAAGAGAATGTAAAAGATATAAAGATCGCCAGGAAAACTGGAGAAGCGGTTGAACCGGCCGAGGCGAGAGAGGAATCTGGCGCGATAGATAAACCAAGGCAAAGAACCGAGCGGGAGGAGAAGCTGGTCTGGTATGCTATCCAGATCGGATCGCATAAAAATATTCAGGAATCGATCAAGCTTAAAAAAAGGCTTGTTAAACATGGATACAACGCGTATATAAGGCTATTCGATGAAAAAGGAACAAGCTGGTACCGTGTGCGCATCGGTGGGTTTAAAACAAAATCGACGGCATTAAGATTCGCTAAAAGACTTGAGAAAAAAGAAAACCTCCCCACCCTCCTGATACCTTATGAACCTTGATTCAAGTGAACCTTGATTCAGGTTACAAAAAGTGTAGACTTGTAATCTTTCAGAATTTTCAATAAAGCCGCCGGTTTGAGGCGCAGACTTAAAATATATGGTTAGAACTTTAAAAGCTGAAAAGCTGGTCAAATCGTTTAAAGGCCGCAGAGTGGTCGATGGCGTCTCGTTTTCCATGACGAACAGAGACATTGTGGGCCTGCTAGGGCCGAACGGGGCCGGGAAAACCACATCGTTTTATATGATTATCGGCTTGACGACATGCGATTTTGGCTCTGTGTATATTGACGATACCGAGCTGACAAATATGCCCATGTATAAAAGGGCCAGGATGGGGCTTGGCTATCTTCCTCAGGAACCTTCTGTTTTCAGGAAACTTACAGTGTTCGAGAATATGATAGCCATATTGGAAACCATCAAGATGAGCCAGTTCGAGCGGGAACGCAAAGCAAGAGAACTATTGGACGAATTCGGGATATTACACCTTGAAACCCACGTCGCCATCTCACTGTCTGGTGGCGAACGCCGACGGCTGGAAATAGCGCGGGCGCTATGCACACAGCCCACTTTTATGCTACTAGACGAGCCATTCGCGGGAATAGACCCGATAGCCGTGGCGGATATTCAAAAACTCGTTCTAAAACTGAGGGATATGGAAATCGGGATACTTATTACGGATCATAACGTTCGAGACACGCTCGGAATTATAGATAGGGCCTATATTCTTAACGAGGGTAAAATTATAGAGGAAGGCTCCCCCGAAAAGGTCGCCGCTAGCGAGCAGGCAAGAAAAATATATCTTGGACAGGATTTTTCGCTAAAATAGCAGATGAAATAAAATGTTTGAATTAAGGGGTTGAAAGAAAAGTTTTATGGGTATGGAAATGAAACTCCAGATGCGCATGTCGCAACGTTTGGTGATGACACCGATGTTGCAACAGGCGATAAAAATGTTGCCCATGACCCGCCTGGAGCTGATTCAAACCATCCGGGGGGAACTGGACGACAACCCGCTTCTGGAAGAACTGGCCAATGAAGCCGAGGACGAAGCTGAGAGGCAGGAGAAAGAAGCCGAAGAGAGCCAGACCCTGGAAAAACAGGAAGACCCCCTTGAAACTAAAGCCGAAACAGTGTTCGAGGAAGACACCAACCTTGCCGAAAAGGAACAAAAGGAGAACCAGGACGAGGTCGATTGGGACGCCTATATTCAGGCCGAGCTGTATGAAGGGGGCACCGGGGAAGGGTATGTGGAGCGCCCCAGCCTCGACAATACGTTAAAAAACAATCAGGATCTTAACGATCATCTCTCCTGGCAGTTAAACTGCTCCGCCCTCACCGATGAAGAAAGCCGCCTTGGCGCCCTTATCATAGGCAACACGAATAACGAGGGATACCTTGAGCAATCTCTTGTAAGCCTGGCGGAGGAGGCTCATGTCAATGTTGAGGATATAGAGGACGCCCTGGCCCTTGTGCAATCGTTCGATCCCCCGGGAGTATGCGCCCAGGATCTGAGGGAATGCCTTCTTCTTCAGGCATTTGGTAACGGAATGAAGGGGACCTTGATGGAAACCCTGATACGCGATCATCTCGACCTGCTCGACGAGCGCAATTACGCGAAGCTTGCCCGCAGTCTGAATGTGGATGTGGATGACGTGCTAAAAGCTGTCCGTATGATCCGCGAGCTAGATCCAAAGCCTGGTTTGCAGTTTAATTCTGAAGAAACTCATTACATCACCCCCGACATTTTTGTTGTAAAAGTGGATGATGAATATCAGGTCTATTTAAACGACGATGGCATACCCCGGCTTAGAATCAATAATTATTACAAATCCATTCTGAAAAACAAAAACGAATCGCAAAAGGTCACTCGCGAATATGTGGAAAACAAGTTTCGCTCCGCTTTGTGGATGATTAAAAGCATCGAACAGCGCCGGCAAACCATGCTGAAAGTCGGCAGGAGCCTTTGCAAGTTTCAGCGGGAGTTTTTGGATAGCGGCATAAACTATCTTAAACCGCTGATTTTAAGGAACGTGGCGGACGATATAGAAATGCACGAATCGACGGTCAGCCGTGTCACCACGAACAAATATATCCATACCCCCCAGGGGTTGTTCGAGCTTAAGTTTTTCTTTCATTCGTCGGTCAGCTCATATCTTGGCAACGATTTGTCTTCTGTGCGCGTAAAAGAGATGATAAAAAACATCTGCAAGGAAGAGGATCCCGCAAAGCCATATACGGACGATCAGATTGTAAAGCTTCTCCAGCACAAGGATGTGAAGATAGCGAGACGAACTGTCACCAAATACAGAAAAGAGTTGCGTATACCCGCAACATCTAAACGACGACGTAGATTTTTATAATTAGCGGTTTGAGGAGACTATAAATGCAAATATCAATTACAGGTCAAAACATAGAAGTGACACCTTCTCTTAAAGATTACACCGAAGAAAAAGTAAAAAAGGTTCGGAAGTTTTTAAATAGCACTATCAACGCGCACGTGGTTCTGAAAATGGAAAAACATGAGCATGTGGCGGAAGTTACGATACATGCCAACGGTGTCGATTTACACGGAATCGAAAAAACAGAAAATATGTATGCCGCTATTGATAGCGTGATGGATAAAATTGATCGCCAGGCAAAGAAATATAAAGGTAAAATTCTTGCAAAGAAAAAAGGGGGGCCGGCGGCCCACGATCTTATCGACCATATCGACAAAGTGGAATAAACCACCTTATATAATGTTAAATCAGCTTTAAGGCTTTCGCTTCAATAATGAAAATTGTAGATTTCTTGCGTAAGGAAAGTTGTGTCGCATCTCTGTCATCTCTGGTGAAGGAGGACGTGTTAAAAGAGCTTTGCGACCTGCTGTCCAAAAATGGAGACGTGGATGATGGAGAGGCGATTTTTGACGCCGTTATAAAGCGCGAACAGCTGGGTTCGACCGGTATTGGAGAGCATGTGGCGATTCCGCATGCAAAATCGCCCGGTGTTAAAAATCTTGTGGCCGCTTTCGGGCTGTCCAAAGAGGGGGTGGATTATGTTTCAGTGGACGATAAGCCTGTGCGTATTATCTTTCTCCTTGTCGCTTCGGATAACGCCACCGGCGCTCATCTCAAGGCCCTTGCCCGGATATCGCGTCTGCTAAAGAAACAGGATTTCAGGAAAAAGCTGGAAAACGTCTCTTCGTCAGAGGATATTTACAGCATTATCGCCCAAGAGGACGAGGCCCTTGGCTAAACAGGTTGGATATTTTTATTATGATTGAAAACAGCAATATCAATACCGGATACCTCTTGATCGCCCACGGCGCCCTGGCGCAGGAGATGTTGAACACGCTGGAATTTATCGCAGGCAAACAGACACGCTTCAAGGCGGTGGCCCTGGACCACGGGTTGGATGTGGACAGGGCCAGGGAGGTTGTTAAAGAATCTATCGGCGAATTAATGAGTGATAGCGGCGTGCTTGTGTTCACCGATCTTTTTGGAGGGTCGCCCTCGAATATTGCGCTTTCGATGCTTGATGAAATCAACATTGAAATTGTGGCTGGCGTGAACCTGCCGATGTTGATTCATGCGGTTAACATCGATGACAACATGCCATTACGGGAAAAGGCCGAAAAACTGCGGGAATACGGGATGAGCAATATTTTCGTGGCGTCGGAGGTCCTGGCCGGCAAACGAAATTCATAATGAGTAAACCGATAGAAGTTAAACTTAAACTGGTTAATCGTTGGGGTCTTCATGCGCGCACGTCGGTCTCTCTCGCCAAAACGGCCAATCGCCGCTCTTCAGATATCATGATAGAACATAATGGCGCGTCGGCAAACGCAAAGGATTGTGGCGCTTTAATGCTCCTTATAGCGGGGAAAGGTGATGAGCTTCGCATCACAACAGCGGGAAAAGACGAAGTGGCCGCCATGGATGAGATTGTTAACCTGATCAATAACAAATTTGGTGAATCGGCATAATCAATGAGCGATAAGCAAACGCAAAGCATTGTCATCAAGGGCATCCCCGCCTCGTCCGGAATTGTCATTGGCAAAGCATATGTTCTGGATCGGCATATGATCTGTGTTCTGGAGCGGCCGATAGACGAGTCGCAAATGGAAAATGAAATAGGCAGGTTCAAATCTGCGGTGGAAGCTTCTCAAAACGAAATGAGTGACCTCGCCGAGAGCGTGAAAGCAGAGCTGGGAACAGAGGCGCCCTTCTTGATCTTCGACGCATATTCACAAATTCTTAAGGATCCCTCCCTCATCAAGGAGACTGAAAGAATAATTAAAGAGAAGCTGTGCAATGCGGAATGGGCCCTGAAGATGTTGCTGGAAAGCTATCACTCCCGTTTCACCAAAATCAAGGATACATATTTTCGTGAACGGCTAAACGATATTGAACAGGTTGTAAGGCGCCTGCAACGTCACCTTATCCAGGAAGAGGCGCAGTCGCTGGCCAACCTCGAGGAGCCAGTGATCATCGTCGCACACGATCTGAGCCCTGCGGATACGATCCAGCTCGACCCCAAAAAGGTGATAGGATTCGCCACCGATATGGGGGGGAGAACCTCTCATGCCGGCATCATCGCCTCCTCCCTCGATATCCCCGCGGTTGTGGGGCTTAAAACCCTCTCTTTACAGGTTCGGTCGGGCGACCCGGTCATTATCGATGGTAACACTGGCGAGGTGGTGATCTTCCCCACGGCGGGAGAGTTTGTGGAATATAACAAAAAACGGCAAAAATATCTTTACTACGATAAATCGCTCCATGCGGAGATGGGCATGGAGGCGAAAACTCTTGATGATGTCACAATCAAGCTTATGGCCAACATAGAATCGTCCCACGATCTTGCGCATGTGATGGAGAATGGCGCCGAGGGAGTGGGGTTATACCGAACCGAATATTTATACATCAACCGTATGCATTGGCCAGACGAAGAGGAGCAACTCGAAGACTATAAAAAAGTGGCGCAAGCGGTGGGGCCACACGGCGGTGTTATACGAACCCTGGACCTGGGGGGCGACAAAATAGCGGCCGGTTCTAACGATTTTGAACCGGAACCCAACCCGGCTCTCGGCCTGCGCGCCATCCGTTTTTGCCTGGGGCGGCCCGATATTTTCAAAACCCAGCTTCGCGCGATACTGCGGGCATCGGCCTATGGCAAGCTCAAGATCATGTATCCGCTGATCACCACGCTTGAAGAGCTTATCGACGCAAATAAAATACTCGATTGCGTAAAAAATGAATTACTGGAAGAGGGAAAGGCTTTCGATGATGCGATAGAAGTGGGCATAATGATCGAAACCCCCTCTTCGGTGATGATCGCCGACGAGCTGGCCAGGCATTGCTCCTTTTTCTCTATCGGCACTAACGACCTTATTCAATACACGCTGGCGATTGACAGGGTGAATGAAAAAGTGGCCTATTTATACCAGCCCCTGTCTCCGGCGATTTTGCGTATGTTATCGCAAACCGCCAAAGCCGGGGAGAGAGCCGGTATCGGCGTCTCTGTTTGTGGCGAAATGGCGGGAGACCCTTTGTATGCGATGATCCTTATCGGCTTTGGGTCGGTGCGGGAACTATCGATGGATGTCCACTCCATACCAAGGATTAAAAAGTTTATTCGGTCGATCACCGTGAAAGACGCCAGATGCCTTGCCGAGGAGGCGCTCCAGATGAATTCGGCGGAACAGATCAGGGCGCTTCTGACCCATCACATCGATAAGTTTGTAATGCAAGAGATCGGTTCCGGCATTGAAGATGATGGCTCCTAGGCCACACCCCCCCATAGAGGAAAAATCCTCGAAAGAAAAAATCACCAGGGCCGCAGGGGCTGTCAGCCTGGCCACCCTTATTTCCCGTATCCTGGGGTTCGTCAGGGACATGATAATCGCCAACCTTTTTGGGGCCAAAGTGGCCGCCGACGCTTTTTTCATCGCGTTTCGCATCCCTAACCTGCTCAGGCGATTAACCGCCGAGGGCGCCATGACCGCCGCCTTTGTCCCGATATTTGTCGATTCTCTTGAAAAAGATGGCAAACAAAAGGCTTTCGCCCTCACCTGCAACATCGTTACGATTCTGGCGGTCGCCCTCACTCTTTTATCGGCTCTTGGTGTGATATTTGCCCCGCAGGTTGTGCGCGTGGTGGCCCCCGGGTTCGTTTCGGAGCCCTATACCTTCGCGCTCACCACAATGCTTACAAGATATCTTTTCCCGTACATTATTTTTATCTCTGTCTCCGCTGTTCTTATGGCGGCTTTAAACTCCATGGGCAAATTTTTTATCCCCGCTTTGGCCCCCGCCCTGCTCAACGTGGCGATAATCACCTCCGCCCTCGCCCTTCACGATGAATTCGAGGAGCCAACTGTCGCCCTTGCCATTGGCGTGCTGATTGGTGGCGTTTTACAGCTGATAACCCAGATAATCCCTCTTATGAGGCTGGGCTGGCGGTATGTCCCCTCCTTCAGCCTGAAAGACGCCGACACAAAAAAGGTGGGCCTTTTGATGATCCCGGCCGCTTTTGGAATGGCGGTGGCGGAGATAAATGTGTTTGTCGACACAATGCTCGCCTCGGTGTTACCAGAGGGGAGCATTTCATATTTATATTACGGCAACCGTGTGACACAGTTTCCCTTGGGGGTGTTTGGCGTGGCGATCGGCATTGCGGCGCTCCCTTCGATGGCGGGTGAGGTTTCGCGCGGGGCAAAAGATAAACTGGTGGAGCTCGTATCCCACTCCTTTCGCCTGATTCTCTTTATCTCTCTTCCGGCGACGGTGGGGCTTATCGTGCTGGCCGGCCCTATCACCAATGTCCTTTTCGAACGGGGTGAATTCGATTCCATGGCGCGGCACGGCGTTATCACAGCCATTGTTTACTATGCTATCGGTCTTGTCGCCTTCTCCGGCGTAAAGGTGATCGCCTCCGCGTTTTATTCGTTAAAAGATACCGGCACGCCGGTTCGCGTTGCGGCGTGGTGCATGGCTCTCAATATTTTGCTCAACATTTTGCTGATGATCCCGTTGAAACATGGAGGGTTGGCCCTTGCCACTTCGATATCCTCTATGGTGAACCTTACCCTGCTGTTATGGCTTTTAGGCAGAAAGCTGGGGGGGATTAATGGTGAGGAGATTATTAACGCGTCGATTCCGATGATAGCGGGCGCAACGTTCATGGCGGTTTTTGTGTGGAGATATGCGTCGGTCTTTTTTGATTATGGTGGCTCGATTTTCAACCGGTCGATCCATCTGGGGGTGGCGATTTTCATTGGCGCGTTTATCTATGCCATGGTTCTGCTCACCTTCGGTTCGAAAGAAGCCCTGGTCGTGAAAGAAAAAATATTCGGCAGGTTCACCAAAAAGAAATGATCGCCGTAATCCAAAGGGTGGGCGAAGCCCGTGTTTCGGTTGATGGGAAGGTCATCGGCAAAATAGGGCCCGGCCTGTTGATACTTCTTGGTGTGGCTAAAGGCGACGGTGAGGGGGAGATAAAATATCTTGCCGACAAAATCGTAAACCTGCGCATTTTTGATAACGAGGAGGGCAGGTTCGATCGATCACTTGTCGACATTCAGGGGGAAGCGCTGGTTGTGAGCCAGTTTACACTGCTGGGGGATTGGCGAAAAGGAAGACGCCCCGGATATGACAGCGCCCAGGCGCCTGCCCTGGCCGAGCCTCTGGTGGAAAATTTTGTGGAACAAATGCGCTCTCTTGGGGTGACAACCAATACCGGCCAGTTCGGCGCTCACATGGATGTGGAGCTGATAAACGATGGGCCTGTCACCTTTGTGGTCGATACGGCGCGGTTGAAATAGTTTTTCAAAGGGCCATATTCCGGCAGTGCGGCTAACGCCATAAAATATTTGCGATAAAAGGGATGCATAAAAGGTGGATTCTTTCGCTAAAAGAGTATTGTTGTAGCCCTGTTATGATAGACTTTATGGTTTTAATTATAAGGAGTTTCATTTGTCCGGCGAGCAACCAGCAAGCAGAACACACAATTGCGGCGAACTTGGAAAAGAACATGTCGGCCAGGAGGTGACCCTCACCGGCTGGGCCAGAAAACGACGGGATCACGGCGGGCTTGTATTTGTCGACCTGTTCGACAGGTTCGGGATAACGCAGATAGCGCTGAACCCCGAGATTAATAAAGAGGCCCACGAGATGGCCCACAAGCTAAAGGCGGAGTATGTTATCCGTGTCACCGGCAAGGTGACCTCGAGAAGCGACGCCACAATAAATAAAAAACTGGCGACTGGCGAGATAGAGGTGTTCGCCGATAAAGCGGAGATTTTAAACAGCTCCAAAACTCCTCCATTTGTACTCGATGAGGACGATGAGCCAGGCGAGGCGACCAAACTGAAATATCGATATCTCGAAATTCGTCGTGGGCCCCTGATGAAAAACTTGCTAATAAGGTCCCGCGTGACGATGGCGGCCAGAAATTTTCTCGACAGCGAGGGGTTTGTGGAGGTGGAGACCCCCTGCCTCACCCGCTCCACCCCCGAAGGTGCGAGGGACTATCTGGTGCCCAGCCGCATAAACCCCGGCAGTTTCTATGCGCTCCCGCAATCGCCCCAGCTGTTCAAACAACTGCTTATGGTGGCCGGTATGGATAGATATTTCCAGATAGTCAGATGCTTCCGCGACGAAGATTTGAGGGCCGATCGCCAGCCGGAATTTACTCAGATCGATATGGAGCTGTCTTTTGTGGACGAGGAGGACGTGCGAAAGATATGCGAGGGGATGATGTCTGAAATTTTTAAAAAGACTGTCGGGATAAAGGTCGACACACCCTTTCCCATTATCACCTATGACAATGCGCTAAGCCGCTTTGGCTCCGACGCGCCAGACACACGGTTTGCCATGGAGCTTGCGGACGTGTCGGAAGTGGCTGGAAAATCGGAATTCAAAGTGTTTTCCGGCGCAATAAAAAACAAGGGGACCGTCCGGGTGATGGCGGCGCCTGGTTGCGCCGGTTTTTCACGCAAGGAGCTTGATGATCTGACCAAAGAAGCGATTGGGCATGGCGCCAAAGGCCTTGCATGGATAAAGGTGACCGATGAAGGGTTTGTGTCGCCCATCACAAAGTTTTTCCAGCCGGAGGCGCTCGATAATTTCAAAAATGCCAGCAAAGCTGAAACAGGTGATCTCATGGTGTTTGTTGCGGATAAAAAAGATGTCGCCCTCGACGTTCTTGGCAGGTTACGGGTTGGCCTGGCGAAACGGCTTGACCTCATCGACACCTCGAAATACAGCTTTGTATGGGTAGTCGATTTCCCGTTACTCGAATATGACGCGGAGGAAAAACGCCACAACGCAATGCACCACCCGTTCACGGCGCCCAGAAGCGAGGATATGCGCCTGTTCGATAGTGACCCCGCAAAAATACGGGCGCGGGCGTATGACCTTGCGCTAAACGGGGTGGAGATCGGCGGAGGGTCTATCCGTATACATAATCGAGACACTCAAAACAAGATGTTCAAGGCGCTTGGAATAGACGAGAGCGAAGCAAAAAACAAATTCGGATTTCTGCTGGAGGCGCTGGAATACGGGGCGCCGCCGCACGGTGGCATCGCTTTCGGGCTCGACAGGCTTGTGGCCATTATCACAGGCTCCGAATCTATTCGCGATGTAATAGCCTTTCCCAAAACACAAAAGGCGTTTTGCATGCTGACCGAGGCTCCCGCCGAAGCCGACCCGAAGCAATTAAAGGAGCTCGGATTAAAAAGGGATTTGCGATAGTGGCAAGGCTCATAAGCGTGAACAAAACGCGATGACAACCGTAAGAACCAGGTTCGCCCCCTCCCCCACCGGTTACCTTCACATCGGCGGCGCGAGGACAGCCATATTCAACTGGCTCTACGCAAGGCGCCATGGCGGCCAGTTTATCCTGCGCATCGAAGACACAGACAGGGAGCGCTCTACTGAAGAATCGATAGATCAGATTATCAGCGCAATGAAATGGTTAAAAATCGATCACGACGAAGGCCCCTTCCGCCAGACCGACAGGGCCGACATCTACGCAAAAAATATCGCAAGGCTCCTTGACGAGGGAAAGGCGTATCGTTGCGTCTGCTCCAAGGAAACACTGGACCAAAAACGAAAAGAGATGATGAAAAACGGCAGGAAACCAAAATATGACGGAACCTGCCGCGGCAAAAATATAGCGGCCGATTGCGAAGAAGATTTTGTTATACGGTTTATGACGCCCGGCGAAGGGGAGACGGTGGTGGAAGACATCCTGCGCGGCGAGATACGGTTTAATAATGATGAGCTCGACGACATGATAATCGCCCGGACAGACGGGTCGCCCACATATAATTTTTGCGTTGTCATAGACGATGCAGATATGGCCATCACCCATGTGATCCGCGGGGATGACCACCTGGCCAACACCCCGCGTCAGGCGGTGATATATAACGCCCTGGGGTTTGACATACCAAAGTTCGCCCACGTTTCGATGATACTGGGGAAGGATAAAGCCCGTTTATCCAAACGGCACGGCGCCCTCTCTGTCCTCGATTATAGGGATAAGGGGATTTTGCCACAAGCGCTTTTCAACTATCTTGTTCGTCTGGGGTGGAGCCACGGGGACGACGAGGTCTTCACCATTGACGAGCTTAAAAACCTTTTCGATCTGGACTCGGTCTCAAAATCGGCCGCCAGCTTCGATGAAGAGAAGCTTCTATGGCTCAATGCGGAGCATATCAAAATGGCCCCGACCGAATTTTTGGTCCCGCTAGCGGTGAAGCATCTGGCCGATATTGGCGTCACCGCCACCCCAACCGACGTGGCCAGGCTTTTGCCGATGTTTCGCGAACGGGCAAAGACACTTCTGGAGATGGCCAGCTCCATGAGCTTTTTCTTTCTGGATGAGATTGTTTATGAGGAAAAAGCTGTTAAAAAGTTTTTAAAACCAAAAATCGCCCACCATCTTCTTGGCCTTGCCGGGAGGCTTCAACCGGTCGACTTCGGGAGCGAGGAGGCGGTGGAAGAGGCGTTCCGCGACTATATCGAGAGCCATGGACTTAAATTAAAAGACCTTGCCCAACCGGTTCGCATTGCGTTAACCGGCGGAACGGTCAGCCCCGGGCTGTTCCAGGTGATGTCGGCCATCGGCAGGGAAAAATGTTTATCCAGAATTAAAGCGGCGGCAAAAAAGGCGGAATCTGGCGCCGAGTGATCTTTTTTACGATAATTAGGCTCCCCTTCTCTTTATTGCGTTATCCGTATGATATGTATCTTTGTATCTGTGATAATATGGCTTTCGTAAAATATAAAGGATTCGATATTGAGCGATAGAGCCACCAGCCGGTCGATCAGCCATGGCGCAGAACAGCTTTTAGGTAAGGTGTTTAAAATCCACGAGTTAGGGGAGCTGGAGCTGGTTGACTATATGGGGGACGAGCGTGCCATTGCACGAGCCGCCCGCACATCATATCAGGGAAGCGAGGGCAAAAGCGCCGAGGCCGACCTGAAACTTATCAGAAGGCTGTGGGTCGACAAACACACCTCCCCATTCGAAATGGTGGTTCTCACCTTCCGTATCCTGCTCCCTATTTTTGTAATGCGCCAGCATGTCCGCCATCGGACCGCCAGCCTGAACGAATGGTCGTTCAGATATACAAAGTGCCCCGATCTGTTTTTTGTGCCAGCCATGGATAACGTCCGGACCCAGCATAAATCGAACAAACAGATGAGCGGAGCCAACCTCGAAACGGAGTCTGCCAGTGAGGCGCGTGAAAAGATAAACAAACTGAACAAAGATGCCTATCGAACATACCTGGAACTGCTCAACATGGGCGTCGCGCGCGAGCAGGCCAGGGTGGTGTTACCTGTTTCCGCCTATACACAGATCATCTGGAAATGCGATATGCGAAACCTTTTGGGCTATCTGCGCCTTCGCCTCGCCCCCGACGCGCAAAAAGAGATCCGTGATTATGCGGGGGTGATAGCCGATATAGTCAAAAAGGGATGGCCGATGATCTGGGAGGCATACGAAGAAACATCCTGAAATTTATTAATTTAATGCTTGACACAAAAGTTTTTACGTTGCATCTTGACCCTATGCATTAAGTTTTTGGGTGTTGGGTGATGTATCTCTATATTACAGGTTCAATGGATGTATAATTAGGCGAGGATGTAATGAACTGGTCATTAAACAAAAAATTTCTATCTCTGTTTATCACTTTTATTCTGGTAAGCCTTCTGGGGGGTCTTTTTGTAATAAACACGATAAATCAGCAAAAAGCGGATGGCGTGGTGATTAACCTTGCCGGAAAACAGAGGATGCTTTCCCAAAAAATGACAAAAGAAGCCCTGGCTGTGAGTAACGGGACGCAAGACTCCAAAACGCTCAAAAAAACCGAAGTGTTGTTTGACAAGACATTAAAAGGTCTTGCATCGGGTGATAGCGATCTTGGCCTGCCTCCTACGACAAGCAAAACAATATTGGGTCAGCTTCGTAAAGTGGAAGAAATATGGAAACTCTTTAAAAAGAACCTGGACCTTGTAATAGAACATTCCGAAACACTTAACACTTCCCTCAAATTTGTCGGGGATAACAACATCCCCCTTCTGGTGGAGAGCAATAAGGCCGTTGGCCTGATGCAGGCCGCATCCCTCCCGGCCAATGTTATCAACCTTGCCGGAAAGCAACGAATGCTTTCACAGAAAATGAGTAAAGAGCTGATGCTTCTGTCCCAGGGGAGAGCCAAGGAAGAGACTGTTAAAAAAACTATCGCTCTTTTCGATAAAACATACAAAGGCCTGCTTAACGGTGACGAGGATCTTGGCCTTGATCCTGTTTCTGACGGGGCTGTGATAGATCAACTAAAAAAAGTTGGCGTTTTATGGCAAAGCTTCATGAAAAACATGAACGTTGTGATTGAAGACACACGGTCCGTTAATGTGGCCATCGCATATCTGCAGGCGAACAACATTTCGCTTCTTAAAAATATGAACGCGGCCGTGAAAATGTATGAGCGGGAGACCCTGGCCAAAGTTGATCGCCTTATTATCACGCAGATAGCATTAGTCGCCCTGATCATCGTGACTGTGATACTCGGCTGGCTGTTTATCGTGCGCCCATTGATACAAAACCTTTCACGCACCATATCGGAACTAAGCGACGGCTCCGCCCAGGTCAGCGACGCGGCGGGCCAGATATCCCAAAGCAGCCAATCGCTGGCTGAAGGATCGACCGAGCAGGCCGCTTCCCTAGAGGAGACTTCTTCCGCTCTGGAGCAGATATCGTCCCAGACGCGCCAGAACGCCGATAATTCCAGCGCCGCTAACAACCTGATGGATCAGAGCAAAGCGGCGGTGGATGAAGGATCGAACTCTATGACAGAGGTTGTCAGCTCGATGGATTCGATAAAAGGATCGTCCGATGAAGTGGGCAAAATCATCAAGGTGATCGAAGAAATTGCGTTTCAGACCAACCTGCTTGCGTTAAACGCCGCCGTGGAAGCGGCCAGGGCGGGCGAGCATGGCAAGGGATTCGCCGTTGTGGCCGAAGAGGTGCGCAATCTGGCGCAAAGAAGCGCCGCCGCCGCAAAAGACACCGCCAGCCTTATTGACGCCTCCATCTCGAAAGCCACTCAGGGGAGCGACGTCGTCCAAAAGGCGTCGCAGGCCCTTACAAATATTGCGGAAATCGTTAACAAAGCCGGTGCGCTCGTTGGTGATATCACCCTCGCAAGTAATCAGCAGGCAGAGGGAGTGGGCCAGGTCACTACAGCCGTCTCCCAGATGGACTCTGTCACACAAAGGAACGCCGCAGTTGCGGAGGAATCAGCTTCCGCCAGCGAAGAATTGAGCGCACAGGCCGGCACATTGAACGAGATTGTCATTGGCCTTACCAGCCTTATTCACGGGGCGGGTGGAGCAGGCGGCTATAGGGTTCAGGGCCTCATTGAGGCGCCCGGGGCAAAAAACATCAGCTAGATTGTTGTGGGGCCTTTAAAAGCCCCTGTTTAAATGGCGTGCTGTATAATCGCGTTTATTCTTTACAAGGCGCGGTAGGCTCAAAATTGCCATTTTAATCTCTTTTACCTTTTCCATCGTTCGCTTTTTGGCGCCTATACCCCCTAAAACGCCTTATATGTATGTTAATTACATTGCTATGCAATCTATATCATATTGTAATTAAAGCATATATATTTTGGCACACCCATTGCTAATTCATTATGACAAGACGGAATGCGTCGAAATATTGACGGCGTAATTTAAATGTTCAGCGCGATGGTTTTTTAGCATTAAGGGTTTGTAGATGGGCGATATATACAAGATCCGGGAATTCGGATATCTGGAAAAGGGTATGGACCTGCTTATCGCCAGGCAGAACGTGGTCGCATCGAATGTGGCCAACCTGTCGACACCCGGTTACAAAGCCCGCAAAATCGTGTTCGAAAAAGCGATGAACGCCGCCATTGGGGGGGGATTCTCTATGAAAGAGACCCACCCGAAACATTTTCCCCTAAATCTTAAAGGTGTGTACGGGGTTAAACCCGCATATAAAGTGGAGCTATCGGGAGCCCGAGAAGATGGCAACACCGTGAACCTGGATAAGGAAACCATGACAGGCGCTGAAAACAAGGGCAAATTCAACCTGTTCGCAACAGTTTGGACTAAACATATGAAAAACATCATGATGCCATTCGATGGCGCCCGTTAACAGAATTAAAGGAGACTAAATAATGGATCTATTCTCTGCAATGAAAATCGGAGCAAGCGGAATGTCGCTTCAAAGAGCCAGGATGAACGTGGTGTCGAGCAACCTTGCGAACATCAACACAACCAGGACGGCAGAAGGTGGGCCGTATCGCAAAAAGTCTGTCGTGGCGGAGGCGGCGCCCGCAGAAAAAGGGAATTTCTCCAGCAAAATGGATAAAGCCATAAGCAAGGTGCGGGTGGTGGAGATCAGGGAGGATCAGACACCCCCCAAAATGGTCTACGATCCATCCCACCCCGATGCGAATGAAAATGGCTATGTGGCCATGCCCAACGTGAACATGATGGAGGAGATGACCGATATGATCAACGCATCACGCGCCTATGAAGCAAACGCAATGGCGGTCAATACGGCGAAAGCGATGGCGCAAAGAGCCATAGAGATGGGGCAGAGATAGCGCTCTAAGGCTAAAAAATGATCAATAAACACCGGAGGCTAGAATGACTCAGTTTTTGACCAGGGTTTGGAATGAAATAACGGAGATCACCAAAACCCTGTCACCGGCCAGAAAAACGGCGATTGGCGCCATCGGCGTAATAAGCTTGCTGGGGATATTGGCGATCTCCTATCTGGCTGGCCGTCCCGACTATTCACTACTCTTTTCAGGGCTGGAGCCTCAGGACAGCGCCAGCATCACGCAAAACCTGACGGAAAACGGGGTCAAATTCAGGCTTGCGCAGGAAGGGACGGCGATACTGGTTCCGGCGGAGAAAGTCCTCGAGTTACGGCTCAAGCTGGCGACCGCCGGCCTCCCCTCTGGCGGTGGTGTGGGATTCGAGATATTCGATAAATCCAGTTTCGGAATGACCGAATTTGTGCAAAAAATAAATTTGAAAAGAGCCCTGCAAGGAGAGCTTGCCCGGACCATCAGCCAGTTCAAGGAGATAAAGGCGGTCAGGGTCCACATCGCAGTCCCGGAGAAAAAGCTTTTTTCAAAAGATAAAGAGGACGCTCCAACCGCGTCTGTGGTGATTAAAATTGGATCGGGTAAAAGATTGAAAAAGGGGCAGGTGCGGGGCATTGTCCATCTTGTGGCTTCCAGCATCGAAAATATGACTCCCGAGAACGTGACCGTGGTGGACACCAATGGAAATGTGCTGTCTGGTGGGGAAGTGACGGACGAGGCGGCCCGCCTCTCGGCCACACAACATGAATATCGCTCCAACGTGGAGGCGGGGATACAAAAACAGATCACCTCGATGCTGGAAAATATTGTCGGCCCAGGAAAGGTTGTCACCCGTGTCAGCGCCGTGCTGGATTTTCGCCGGGTGGAACGGACGATGAAAAAATATGACCCGGCCAGCCAGGTGGCCCGATCCGAACAACGATCCGAATCCAAATCATCTGGCGCGCAAGCTCCTTCCGGTGTGCCTGGGGTGGCCAGTAACATCCCTGGCGGCGCAGGAGCCAGCCTGGGCGGCAAACCCCCAACATCGACCGACACGCAAGAAACGACCAACTATGAAATAAACGAAACCGTATCCCACGTGGTGGAACAGGTGGGAACAATCAAAAAAATCTCGGTGGCTGTGCTGGTGGATGGCAAAATGGTCGCCAAAAAAGGTGGTGAACCGGGAGAAAAAGAATTCCAGGCGCGTTCGCCCGAAGAAATCAAGCAACTTACCGATCTTATCCGGTCGGCCGCCGGTATCGATTTTGACAGGGGTGACCAGATAGTTGTGGAGTCGGCTCATTTCGACACATCACGGTTTGAGATAGGGATAGAAGAGACAAACGCCGAAGCTGATAGACAGTTCATGGTAGACGTCATAAAATATGCAGGTATGGGCGCCTTGGCGCTGATTATGTTCCTCTTTGTGGTGAGGCCGGTTTTAAGATGGATCACCTCCACCAGCGAGGAGATGGAAAACCTGAGGCGCTTCCCGCAAACGGTGAGCCAGATGGAAACCACGCTCCACGGAGGTAAAGAAGAGGAAACGGACTATCGAACAAAAGTAAGCCAGATGTTTAGTGAAGACCCGCAAGCGGGAGCGGAGCTTATCCGCGAATGGTTACGGGCAAGGAGATAATATGAAAGCATATTTCAGGAGAGATCAATAACAATGGCCAGTGAAAAAAAATCGCTCACAGGGCCGGAAAAGGCGGCGATCATCCTTATCGCCGTGGGCGACGAGATTGCGGGGAAAATCCTGTCGGAGCTTGAAGAGGGAGAGATTCACAAAATCTCCAGCTATATGAGCGGCATGGGGAGCGTCGCGGGTGACACCGTCGATAACGTCCTTGAAGAGTTTATCGACATGTCGGAATCGGGCGGTGGTTATCTGACCGGCGGACGTGAATATCTTCGCAAGATGCTCGAAAGCTCTCTCGACCCGGATAAAGCCAATGAAATACTGGAGCGAATATCCTCCCCCGACGATGAAGACATAGGAGGCGGACTCGAAGCGGTGCGCCACCTCGACGCGGCGACCATCGCCAGCTTTCTAAGCCACGAACATCCGCAGACATGCGCCATCATACTGTCGCATTTAGAGCCTCAACACGCCGCCTCGGTTATCAAGGAATTGCCGGAGCGTTTCCAGCCGGATGTGATGTTCCGTATCGCTACGCTCGAACGGGTGCCGCCTGGCGTTGTTAAAGAGCTGGATCAGGCCCTGGCCACCGAATTTCGCTCCACTGGGGCCATGGAGGGGGCGCAGATTGGTGGTGTGGAATCCGCCGCCGAGATAATAAACAATATGGATCACACCACGGAAGTGAACGTCCTTGGTGAAATAGAATCTTTAAACGCCGATTTGGCCGAAAACATACGCCAGTTGATGTTCGTCTTCGAAGACATTCTGAAAATCGACGATCGTGGTATGCAGGGAATATTGAAAGAGGTCAACTCCGACGAGCTGATCCTCGCCTTAAAAACTTCAAGCGAACCGCTGAAAGAAAAAGTGTTCGCCAATATGTCCGAACGGGCGGCGCTGATGATGAAAGAGGACCTGGAGGCCATGGGGCCTGTCCGGTTATCGGACGTGGAGCAGGCGCAACAGGCGATATTGCGCACAGTGAAGCGGCTTGAGGAGGAAGGGAAAATAGTCCTGGCCGGTGGAGGTGAAGAGCTTGTATAAGATAATTCGAAAAGGTTCATCGATAACCACGATAGACGAATTCAAGCTGGCCGAGCTTGCAGGCGACGCCATAAAAACCAAAAAAGAGCAAGACAGCTCCTTCAAGGCTTCATATGTATCCGAAGGAAACCAGAATTTTATCCCAGGCGGATTCGATTTCGATTACGAAGGGGGCCTGTCGAAAGATGAAATTTTAAACCACTCCATGAAACAGGCTGAAGAGATTATTCAAAAGGCCAAAGAGGACGCCGAAACCATTCGTTCCGAAGCGAAAAAGGAGGGATACGCAGAGGGGAAAAAGCTGGGCTACGAAGATGGCAAAAACGAAACACTCCCTGTAATGGAAACCTTCACCAAACTCCTGGACGAGCTGAAAAGTGTGCGCCAGGGCTTTTACGAGGGCGCCGAAGAGGAAATGATAGACCTTGTGATCAACGTCGCCAAAACGGTGATCGGGGAGGCTGTTAAAGACGACCCTTCCCTCGTGCGGCATGCGATCCGGAAAGCTGTCGGCCAGCTTCAAAACAAGGAGGAGATGAACATTATAGTGAATTCCAAAGACCTTGCCGAAACAGAGAAATTCCGCCCGGAGCTTGCCAAAATGGTGGAGAGCATCGACAAGATAACCTTCAGGGGCGACCCTAATTTTGCGCGTGGCGGATGCATGGTGGAAACAAATATCGGCTCCATTGACGCAAGGGTTGTGACCCAGCTGGAAGCCATTCGTGAATCTTTCGTAAACGCGATTGAAGAAAAAAAGGCAAAGGAGAGGGCCGGAGAAACAAGCGCCGAATCGACACATGGCGACGCCGCCGAACCTTTGCAAGACGCAACAGGCAAAATAAAGGATGAAACCGGCGATGAAGGTTGATTTTTCCAAGTATGGAGAGGCGCTGGTCAAAAGCAGGCCGATAAAAGTCTCTGGCAAGGTGTCGCGCATTGTGGGCCTTGTGGTGGAGGGGATCGGCCCTGATCTCTCCATTGGCGGTATTTGCGAAATATTCCCCAAACACTCCTCCACACCCATTAGCGCGGAGGTGGTGGGGTTTAACGATAACAGGATTTTAATGATGCCTCTGGGCGAACTTCGCGGCGTGTCACCCGGATGCCACATCGCGGTGCGCAGTGAGGCGGCCAGCATCAAGGTGGATAACTCCATCCTGGGAAGGGTGGTTGATGGCCTGGGGATTCCCATCGATGGCAAGGGGCCGCTCCTTTGCAAAACAGAACGATCTTTATACAGCGCTCCGCCCCACCCTCTTTCCCGCCGGAGAATCACCAAACCGCTCGACCTGGGTATTCGGGCGATAAACGGCCTTTTAACCATCGGGCAGGGGCAGAGGATCGGCATATTGTCTGGAACTGGTGTTGGTAAATCCGTGTTGCTGGGGATGATGTCCAAATATACCAAAGCCGACGTGACGGTGATCGCTCTTGTGGGTGAAAGGGGCCGGGAAGTGCGTGAATTCATAGAAAACAATGTCGGCGAGGAGGGGCTTAAAAAAGCTGTGGCTGTGGTGGCCACATCTGATAACCCGCCGCTTCTGAGGATGCGGGGCGCGTTTGTGGCGACCGCCATCGCGGAATATTTTCGGGACCAGGGCAAAAATGTGCTTTTGTTAATGGATTCGCTGACCCGTTTTTCCATGGCGCAAAGGGAGATCGGCCTGTCGGTGGGCGAACCGCCTGCAACCAAGGGGTACACGCCATCGGTTTTTGCGGCGCTTCCAAAACTGCTGGAACGGGCCGGGGCATGCGACGGGCCCGGCTCTATCACCGGGCTGTATACGGTTTTGATCGAAGGGGATGACATATCCGAACCGATATCGGACGCAACGCGGGCGATCCTGGACGGGCATATACTTTTGTCGCGGCGCCTCTCTTCCCTGGGGCATTATCCCGCCATAGATCTTCTTGGCTCCATCAGCCGCGTGATGGGCGATGTGGCGCCCCAGGAACAGCAGGATCTGGCGCTGAAATTCAAAGAGCTTTACGCGGTGTACACAGAGGCTGAGGATCTTATCAACATCGGAGCGTATGTCACCGGATCGAACCCCGGAATAGACGCCGCCATAACAAAAATAGACGCGCTAAACGACTTTTTGCGTCAACGAATTCATGAATCGGCCTCTATAACCGATTCCTTAACGGCGCTTAAAAACATTATCGGTTGAAGAGATTAAACAATGTTTCGCTACAGGTTACAGGCATTGCTGAGATATCGAAAAATTCTGGAGGAGAAGCAACAGCGGGCCCTTGCGGCGGCAAACAGGAATTACGGTGAAAAGCTCAAAGCCGTGGTCGACATAAAGCGGCTTGTTTCCGATACGCAGGAAAGGCTGGCGGACGAGTTTGCAAACATTCACGATACGCAGACCCTGAAGCTTTATTACAATTTTTTCGCCGGGTCGCAGTTTGCCCTGGATGAAAAAAAACATGTCGCCGACGCGGCGCTCCAGATTGTGGAAATGGAGCGGGAGACCCTTGTGGGACGGGTTAAAAACCGGCGAATCATCGAAACGCATCGCCAACGGGTGAAAGAGCGGTTTGATGAAGAAGAGAATAAAAAAGAGCGGGTCATGTATGATGAAATATCGTTAAACATGTTCGTTAAATCAAAACCAGAAAATGAAAAACAATAAACGCAGATTCCGATTTAAAGTTTTCGCCATTGTGTCTTTTTTGATGGTGGTGAAACTTTTTTCGCTTGGCTGGATCACGGGGAGTGATAGCGGCTCGTTTGTATCCCCCGCTCCCGTCTTTGCGCAGGCCGGCCAAACCTCGGCCGAGGAGACCGCTGGCGGAAACGGAGCCGCGCTGGGGGGCGGCGCGGGCGAGCGACCGGCGGAGAAGGCGCCAATCGCAGGGCAAGGGGCCCTGGACATTGAGATAATAAAAGATGTCGAAAAGCGCAACAAAGAGCTTAACAAAAGGGAGGCCGAGCTCGAGCGTAAACAGCAGCAGTTAAACGCGCTACAAACCGATATCGACAAACAGTTGTCGGAACTAAAAGCCCTTCAGGCGAAAATAGAGGAAGCGCTGGTATTGCGAAATGATCTCGAAAAAGAGTCTATCCGAAAGCTGGCGAAAACATATTCATCCATGCCGCCTGAATCGGCCGCGACCCTTATTCAGAAACTGGATATGTCAATCGCCATTCGAATGCTTAACGTGATGAAAGAGCGATCCGCCGGGAAGATTTTGGCCGCAACGCCGCCAGACCTCGCCACGAAACTTTCGGAAGGATTGGTGAAAAAGCGCTAGCCGGGTCTCTTTGCCTCGTATCGATTGTTACTATAATGCGGATCACTTCAGAATGGCTGGTGGCTCGAGGCCCCCTTTTCTGGCAAGGCGAAGAACGGCGATCTTGCACCCCATAACCGGGACAGGGCCATATTTATCGTTGAGCAGGTTCATCAAGGTGTCAAGCGCGTTTAAATCAACGGGGTATCCGCTAACGCTCCCGTCTTCACCTATCTCAAGCCCGATCTCCCGAAAAACAGCTTTGGTTTTTTGTCTGCCCAGGATGCCCATCTCTCTCTTGCCCACGAGTTCTATGATGTCCTGATATGTTGCCATTTAAGTGGTCTAGTCTCCGTTTTCAAAGAGGTAATCACCGCATTCAATATTTTTAAGGGCATTTATATACCTGGGTGCGTCTTTGTTTATGATCGATCCGTGTTGCGGCGCGATAATTTTGATATCCAGTTTCTCGAGCTTCTCCATCGCCTTGTTCACAAAGTTTTTGCCTGGCATATAGTTTTCATGAAAGGCTTTCATCGCTTCCAGATAATATTCGTTGGCGAACAGGTTCCAGTCGAACGAAAACGCGCCAAACACATCACCGGAGAAGAGGATTTTACTTCTGGAATCGTATGTCATGTATGCGCCGGGAAAATGAAGGTATGGCGTGAAGATAAACTCCAGTGTCCTGCCAGATTTAAGCGTCAGCTTCCAGCCGTTCATATCCACGTTATAAAATTTTGACCGCACGCCGTAATGGGAGATGAGGACGCTGGCCCTGGTGTGGGCCGAGATGTCGCACTCCCCTCCCACCCCGTATATAAGCTCTTCAAATCTTGGGATAGCGCCGCAAAGATCGGGGTCCTGATGGGAAACAACAATGTGTGTGATCTGATCAAATGAAACAAGCTTGCACACCATCGACAGAACAACAGGGAAATGCGGGACAGAGCCAGGGTCGAACAACACAGCCTCATCCCCGTCTATAAGCAGATACGGATTGCAATGAAGCCCCGCCTCTTTATCGTGAAAACCTATCCAGTATATCCCGTCAGCGATCTGAACAGGGTTGGATAAATCGATATTCTTGCCACTGTCTGAACTCATATCCACACCAAAAATAATTGTATCAGCCATTATACATGTTCCTCTGATTAGACCAGATTTTATCTTCTTTTATCAACATAATTTATTAGTAAAATTATGTACGATCCATTCAAACAGATATCTTCCCGTCAAAATACGCGGATATTCACAGCAAATTTGACCAGCGTCAAAACATTATCCATCACAGGCGCTGTCCGAACATTGGTTTGGCGGACGACTGGGCATAAAGATTTTTATGAAGCGTCAACCTCGCCGAACTTGATTGATGTGAAGACCATGAAGCTTGCGCCAGCGCGCCAGCCATCCTCCGGAACGCCAGCCTTTCTGGCAAGATGCGACAGCGTCGCAGGAAGATCCCACCCGTTCTCCAGGGCCACCTGTGGAAGAAACAGCGCTCGAAACCGGCCCTTTTCCAGAATTATCCCATGTTTACCGATTTCTATATTTTCCCAGTTATCAATCGGCGTGGCCGGCCCCAGGACAGAAATTTCGATATCGATCGATCCCAGCTCGTCAAAGGTGACCGGATTGAACCTGCTGTCATGGAAAGCGGCCGCCTTTGCGGCTGATATCACTGTTTCGTAGAGGCTTTTATCTGTTTCCGTGTATCCCACACACCCTCGCAAGGAGCCACCCTTGTAAAGCGTTACAAAGGCGCCACACCTTGCTTGAAGCGATGGTGTGAGCCTTGTGTTTGAAGGTTCGCCGGTATGGTCGAGCCTGGCCCTGATGGCGTCCCTGGCCGCCCGCAGTAATATTCTGCGCTCCTCGGAAGATAGATCAAGCCGCATCGTTTCACCATATAATGCAGGAATGATTTTTTATCAGGAACCTGTGAAAGCCGGCCCCTGCAATATAGTGATATTATTCGGCCATTAACGCAAGCGATAATGGACAAAAGAGATTGACGCGGCTAAACGGCAAAGGGAAAAGGTGTTTGTTGCGCCAATCGCAAGGCTCCATCTCCCCCCTCTGGATTTTGGCCAAATGATCTTTGGCCACAGGGCCGCCTTCAAACTAGAAAGCGACTTTCGTTTCGTAATCCAGAACGGATTTAACGCTGATTCGATAGTTTCCCCTGATTTTAAGACCGCCTAGCTCCCTTTGTTCAATCAGACGGATGATAGTAAGTGATGACACCCCCCACCTTCTGGCCAGATGCGAAGTGGTCAGAAACCGCTCCCCGACATCGAAATAGCCCTTTTTTACATAGGCCTTCCCATTCCCGCCTTCCCTAAAGGTTGGATAGATAATTGCGCGTGCAGTATACATCCAAACTCCTAAAACTCAAGACCACCCAGGATTAGTAAGTAATAAAATTAGACGTTTTATATAAGTTATCTATTATCTATGTTATAATTTTACTATAACCATGTCAAGTGGAAAACTGTGCGTTTTATTACTTTGCCCTTTTCCCGACAAGGGCCATAAAGAAGATAATGAACCCGAACAGCTCCAGCCTTCCCATGAGCATCTCGACGGTAAGAACAATTTTGGATAACGGATGCAATCCACCATAGTTAAGGACAGGGCCCACCTCGCCTATCCCCGGGCCGATATTCCCAAGGCAGGCGATAGATGCTGAAAACGCTGTTAAAAGATCCTCACCCATCAGCGCCAGGAAAAGGCCGCCAAAAACGAACAGGGAGATAAACAAGGCGATAAACACAAGGGTGTTGCGCAAGGATTCATCGGTCAACGGATGATCCTGAAGCCTGGCCACCACAACTTCGCGTGGATTGGACATCATTTTAAGCTCCGATGATATCGCCTTGCTGGCGATCAGATGGCGTATCACCTTGATCGAACCGGCGGTGGAGCCGGAACAACCGCCAACAAACATGAGACAGATAAGGGCCCCCTGCGCAAAGGAGCTCCATGTGCTGTAATCCGCCGACGAAAAACCGGTGGTTGTCATTATCGAGGTCACCTGGAAAACCGCGCTTGTAATGGTCTCCTTTAAATTGGCCTCCACGTTGCCTGTCATGAAAAGATCGGTGGTGATAAGGGCGGCGACGACGAGAATCAATCCAACGAACAGCCTGAACTCCTCGTTTTTCCAATAGGCTCCCAGCCCCTCCCCCCTGAGAAGCCGATAATGAAGTGTAAAGCTTATCCCCCCGATAACCATGAATACGATCACTATCCAGCGGATGGCAAGGCTGTCTACATCGCCCAGGCTCCCGCTATATGTGGAGAACCCGCCTGTGGAGACATTGGTGAAGGCGTGGCAGAAAGACTCGAACAAAGGCATCCCGGCCGCGTAGAGGAGGAATATTTCCAGCGCCGTCAGGGCGACATACATCGACCAGAGCGCCCGGGCGGTGGCTCTTATCCGCGGGGTCAGTTTTTCGAAATTGGCGCCCCCCGGAATCTCGGCCCGGAAAAGGTTGTGGCTCCCCTCCCCCATCGCCGGAAGTATGGCGACAAACAGCCCGATTATCCCCATCCCGCCGATCCATTGCGTCATACAGCGCCAAAACATCACCCCCCGCGGCATTGCGTCCAGGTCGGAAAGGACAGACCCCCCGGTGGTCGTGATGCCGCTCATAGATTCGAAAAATGCATCTACAATGTTTGGTATCGCGCCCGAAAAAATGAACGGCATCATCGAAAAAAATGCGACCACGATCCAGCCGACCGCCGCCATAAGGAACCCGTCCCTCACCGATATCATCCTGGCCGAATATCCTTTGGTCACAAGGAGCATTATAAACCCGGCGCCAAGTGTCAATAATATCGACGCCATGAACGCGTAGATCTCGTTTGCGGTGTTGGGCGAGGAATAATCCCGATAGATATAGGCCACCGCCAGGGGAGCGAACATAAACAGACCTATAACCGCAAGTAACCAGCCGATAAACCTGATGTAATGATGTTTCATTTTTTTTTATAATGAGAGCCGCATCAATTAAGATGGTGTGTTATGGCGCGCCGAACCCGATTGATTTCCGATCGAAAGGTCAACGCTCCCCGCTAAAAAAATATCTTCTTCTCCACAAACAGCTTCTCGATCTCCGGTATCTTGTCGGAAGTGGCGACCACAACCAGCCGGTCCCCCTCCTCTATCACGGTGGCGCCATCCGGAATGATTGTGGAATCCCCCTTTAGCGCGGTGCCGACAATTGAACCGCGCGGAAAACCGGCGTCCATCATTTTTTTCCCCACCAGGGTAGAGCCTGCCGGCACGTCATATTCTATCAGCTCCGCCTCCCCTCCACGTATCTTCACAACAGAGTGAACAATACCCTGGCGGATATGGCGCACGATAGCCCCCGCCGTAAGTATCAATGGGTTCACAATCACGTCCAGCCCGATGGCGTCCATCACCGGTATAAACTCGGTCTCGTTGGTCACCACCGCCACCCTCTCCACACCCAGGCGTTTGGCCAGCAGTCCTGTCATCAGGTTCCTCCGGTCATCGGAAGAGGCGGCCACAAAACAGTTGATCGACTCTATCCCGATTTCCAGCAATATATCGCTCTCGTTATCGCTTGCGCGAAGCACTTTGATATCGGGGAGCTTTTCCGCCGCTTCACGGGCCGCGGAGGGGTCGGAATCTATCAGGATGATTTCATCGAACTTGTCCTGGAATTTTTCCGCTATCGAAACGCCGATCCGCGACGCCCCGGATATGACAACACGGTTGGCGAGATGGTTTTTTTGCATGAATATGGGCCGTATGAAGGGAACAGTCTCCTTGGCGACCAGAAGCCAAAGCTTGTCCCTGGCCTGAACGCTGTCCTGCCCGCCGGGAACCATGAAATTGCTGTCGCGAAATATCCCGATTATCAGGAACGAATCTAGCGCAAACTGTTCGCGCAGGTCCTTTAGTGTGTGCCCCACAATCGGCAGATCGGGCGCCACGGAAAACCCGATAAGCGCCACCTCGCCTCCGGCAAACTCCGCATAGTCAAACGCCCCGTTTATTCCTATCACCTGGGTCAAATGGTCGACAGTCTCTTTTTCCGGATGGATGACTTTATCAAGGCCAAGCTCTTCGATGGAGAGGCCCCCCTCGCTAAACCACCCTTCGTTCCGAATTCGTGCGATTCGTGTCCTGGCGCCCAGTTTTGCGCCCAACAGCGACACCGCCAGGTTCACTTCGTCCGATTCGCTCACGGCGATGAGCATCTCCGCTCCATCCCCCATGGCTGTTCTGAGAACATTTATATCGCAAGCGTTCCCTTTAATGGCGGTCACATCAAATTTTTCGTTGATGAGGATAATGGCTGTTTCGCTCCGGTCGACTACAACAAGATCGTGCCCGTGGCTCGAAAGCTCCCGGGCCAGCTGCTGGCCCACCCTTCCAGCGCCGACAATGACTATTTTCAAACTTTTACCCTACCCTTCCCAAAAATCGGGCCCACGGCGGGCCATGCGATATGGATAAATCAAAGTTCTCTGCAAAATATATATTCTAGCTCGATTTCTTCCTTAGCGTTATAACAACATTCTCGGCGCCCAGCACCGCGTCCCCTTCCAGCCTGCCAAACAGATCACCGGGGGACTTGGTTATCGGGTCGCCGTCGGAGTCCAGCATAGCCTCGATTCTAAGCTTCATCCCCTCTGTCGGGCCTCCCACCATGATGTTGCGCTCGTCCAAACGGAAATTGAAAGGAAACTTCACCTCCACAGCCTTGGCCGCCGCCAGTGGGGCGCCTCCATCAAGTGGGCGGGCGATGATGTATAACGTCCACTCAGCCAAAGCTTTTTCCGCAAGTTCCTCCGGCAGGTTCACCATTCCGCTCACTATTGTCCCCTTGAACGCGGCGCCAGCTGGTTTGTCCAACTGGAACTGTGATGCTTTTGTGTGCGCCTTGCGGTTTTTTTCCGCCTGTGCCAGCGCTTCCGGGGAGCCAGGCTCCGGCAACGGGTTGGATTCGTCATATGCCATCCAGTGATGATCCTGGCACGAAGCTGTGAACAATAGAGACAGCATGGCAAAAGCGGCCAACCCACCCCGTTTATTGATAAAGAATTTCATAATACTCATTCTTGTTATATGTTTTTGGAAAAGCGATCATTTTAGCCTATTATCACATCACCAACAAGCGCTGGTTGGGCATGGCGGATATGGATACGCCGCGCAGGAAAAGGGGAGGAGGGCCTTAAAAAAAATCGTTGATTATTATCTTTAATTTAAACAAAGGCTTACAGGGTTTTTTCCATAAGGGCAATCCACATTCCCGGCAAAGACTCTCCTGCCTCTATGCGCCTGGCTGACTATTCGCCCAATCCCCAGGCCCATGACATGCTCGGCGCTATGGGTGTCGTTGAAGCAATAAAATAGCCCTATAATATGAGACTATTATTATTTACGGTAATGATTTTGAAAAAATAATTTTAAACCAAGTCGTATAGAATGGAAGCGAAACCAAACAACAGAAACCGGGAAGGATCATGGATGGCCGATTATGAGCGCTGAAAACGGCAAATTTGTTTTTAGTAATGGCGATAATGAGCTAATCATAAAACAGGATGGTGAGGAGACGTCAGAGCGGGACAGGATAGTGTAGTTAAACAGAAGTTTTGCAAGGCCGCCAGCTTAGCTGGTGGCCTTGCGTTTAATCCATATTGTGCGGCCTCGTAAGCAAGGCAACATCATCACGGCTTGTGATGGTCGTCATGTTTCCCGTGATCCATCCCGCCCGTTTTAAGCTTCGGGAATTTTGACGTGGCATAACCGGAATGGCACTCGACACAGCTTTCGGTCATTTTATAAAAATAAAAGTTTACAAGGTCCACATGCCGCTCCCGGGCGACGTGCGACAACATGGCGGCTTGTGTATGGAACCTGTTATCTAGTTTTCTGAACTCCAGCGGCAATGATGTGGCGAGCTCTTTAAACTGCTCCGGCGAAAGCTTTTGTTTCATAATGAAGCTTTTTGCGATCTTGTCGGCTGTTTCGGCGACTTTGTCCCAATCGCCCGCAGGTATGGCGCCCAGAATGTCGATCATCCCCGTTTGAATGCTTTGCATCTCCAGTGTCAGCAGGTCCTTTAATTCTGGCGACAGCTCAAGCCCCCCGGCGCCGGCCGTGTGGCTCTTTTCCATTTTGCTTTCGGCGGCCGCCCCCTGGCACAGCATAAACATGGCGACAATCGCCACAGAGGCTATTTTATTAATAAGACCCATTTTGTTCCTCCTTAAGTCATATGCCAATGATGATAAATCAGCGGCCACCGGTTATCTGGCATCAGCTAACCATCCCGCGTAAAATTCGCCACAAGCTTTGTCTCGCGAGAGACATATATCAGCGACAGTGTAGCCATTATCAATATAACAGTCTCGCATGCGAGGGCTATGTATAACCACTCAAGCCCGTAACTTTTTTCCATTATGGCCACCTGGTAAACCGCCAGAGACCCAAGCCCGAAGGTCAGTGTAAATTTTATACCGTACCCTGTTGATGTTAAACCTTTCGGCATGAATTTCGATACGAGGCTGTTTTCTATCGGCTGTATTCCCAGTGTAAAAAAAGCAAATCCGGCGGCCGCGACATACAGCCAGACGCCGTGGAACACCGCCATGCCCAACACCATGGGAAGCCCGGCGAGCTGATATATAAGAAATGCCCGGCGAAGGTCGATCCTGTCCGCCAGACGCCCACCGGCTATCTGGCCCAGGAGGCTGAAAAGAAATATGGTGGAAACCAGCAGGGCCGCAATGCCGGAGAGGGCGTGTTCCAGAGAGCCCGGCGCGAACCTTGTCAGCGATTCGAGAATGCTTTCCATCCTGATTTCGAAATATGCTGGAATAGCCGTCATGTTTGCGCGATAGATAAATCCTGCCAGTGTCATCGCCACGCACAAAACGGCAAATTGCTTCCACGCCCCATTTACGGAGCTATCGCCATTTTTTATTTGTTTATAACTCCGCCTGTATCTCTCTTCCACACGGATTAAATAAAAGAGGCCAAGGCCGGCCAGCGCGCCCCCTCCCACAACAAAATATACCGCCCGCCAATCGAACACAAGGAGGGTTAACCCGGCCACAAACGGCGCGGAGGCGATCCCCAACGCGCCGAAAACGCCGTTGGTTCCATGGGCCCTCCCCTGCCCCGCAATCTCGTCGGCGATCAGCCCCAGCCCCGCAGGATGATACAACCCGCAAAACAGCCCCAAAAAGGCCAGCGCGATGGTGAACGAGGCGACGCCGCCACTAAACCCGGAAGCGATTGACGACAGGCCGATACCGCCAAGGCAGATTTTTAATATCCCGATCTTGGACCATCTGTCGGCGATGTATCCGGCGGGAAGAGCCAACGCGCCATAGAATAAATACATAAAAAAACCGATGGCAAAGGTGTCGCCAAGCGGTATTCCCATATCCTTGGAAAATGGCCAGACGATGGCCGGGAAAATGAGCATGTTCATGTGGGTAAAAAAATGGGCGGAGCTTGTGAGGGTGACTATCCTCGTTTCATGAGTCATGGGAAGCAGGGTTTAAAGGGTCACCTGGAAACCCAAACTAGCTTTTCATGCACCCAGCCTTTAAGCCCGTCCACATCCTGAACCTTGTACCACTCACCTTTTTTGCCGAGGATTTTAAAAACATATCCTCTCGTCACCGCAAAAACCTTTTCATTTTTAGGACCGGGGCCTTTTCGGATATTGGCTCTCTTGGTTGTCACTATAGCCCCTTTACCCTTTCCGATCACCTGCTCGTGAACCCAGCCCACATCCCCTTCGAAATCGCGCACGGCATACCACTTACGATATTTCGCCAGAAACTCGAAAGGAGTGTATCGCAACGATTCCCACAAGACATTATAATTGGTCCCCGGGCCGGAACGCACGCGCGCAACCTTCCCCTTTACATGGATATCCACGGCGAAAGCCGGGGGCGACACAAAGAAAACAGCGATAATAAATATTATGAATGCCAGATTGAATTTTTTCATTTTTTATCTTCCGAACCAGGATCCCGTCTTCGTTTCCTGCTCCTGTCTCTTGATCTGGGTTTTCTTCTTCTGAACCGTTGCGAAGCATCCCCGCCAGAATCGCCACTGGAGGTGTTTTTTTGCTCCGCCCTGGGTGGTGGAGCGGGCGACAGAGCCGGTTTATCCGTCGATTGCGCTTTCGCATCTGTCGATGATCTGCTCTCCTCGGAGGGTCCTGGCATCCGTTTTCTTCTTCTGCGCCGTCTTCTCCTTTTCGTCTCTCCCTCATCTTTCACCGCCGCGTCTATTCTCTCTTTTCCCCTGGTTTCATCCGCTGGTTTTTGTCTATCCGTTTTCTTGGCCGGATATTGCGTTTTCGATGATTTGTCTTGTCGTCCACCCCTGTCTGGTGTTCTGGCGGGCGATGGCGTTCTGCCAGGCGCTGGCTTTGGCGCGGTCCTTGCCGGCTGGCCGCCAATATTTCTGGTAAGCTCCCTTGTGCTGAATTCCTGTTTGGAATCGTCATCAAATATTACGGTCGCTTTTTCTTTTATCAGGTTAAGATGGCACACCCTGCCGACAGAGCCATCAGGCGTAATCACAGACTTGCCCATTTTGGGCGAATGTTTTTGAAGCTCCACGTAATGGGAGTTTTCAAAAGCAAGGCAACACATCAGCCTGCCGCACACCCCCGATATCTTCGTAGGGTTTAGCGACAGATTCTGGTTTTTAGCCATTTTGATCGATACCGGAAGAAAGTCGGACATAAACGAGGAACAGCAAAGCTCCGTCCCGCACGGGCCGCAACCGCCAAGCATCCTGGCCTCGTCCCGCACTCCTATCTGGCGCATCTCCACCTTCACCCTGGTATAGGTGACAAGGTCTTTCACAAGCTCTCGAAAATCGACCCTGCTCTCGGCGGTGAAGAAAAAAATCGCCTTGGATCCATCGAAAATGTAGTGAACCCTGGTGAGGCTCATCGGTAGCTCACGATCCTGTATTTTTTCCCGGCAAAAGCCCCTTGCGGTTTTCTCTTTTTTTGCGAGCGATTTGTATTTTTCCAGATCGGCATCTGTTGCGGAGCGAACGATTTTACCGATTTTTTTTCTTTTACACGACATTACCATGATTGGATGACGTGTAAACTCGACCGTCCCCAGAAACTCGCCATACTCGTTTTCCGCGACGCACCGTTGGCCCACTTTCAGCCTTACATCGTTCCAGTAATAATCGTTGATCTTTCCTCCTTCGGGGGAGCGAATACCGTATACATATTCGACAGTGGAGTTTTCCTTGTTGGCCATGGGGCAGGGACTTTGCGAATTGGCCGTTGTCGCCGTTCCCGAGGATGGGTCGGAGCTGGCGGAGGCCTCCGCACCGCCGGAATCATGAGCCATTGATCCCTCGCTCATATTGTGGCTTTTGTCCCGAGGCGCCTTGGGCGGCCCCTCGTTTAATTCATTCATTAATTATAATATAACAATTTATCAGCCCCGCTTTAAGCCCGGGAAAAATGGGTCAAGCCACTATTCCTTAAGCTCAAGCGATAACAGGCTGATAATTAACAACGGGTTAACGTTTAACTTCCGGGCCAGGATCATCTCCTGCAACACATCGTAAATCCGGAAAAGCCTCCTCAACGAATATCGGCCCGCCACCTTTTCTATGGCGGATCTGATATCCATGTTAATCAAGTTATCACATTTTCCACTTATTTTCACTGTCACCATATCCCGCACCAGTTCCTGAGCCGATGCGAGAATTCTGTCCGCCTGAAGGCGGTCTTTCGATTTATCGGTGTTCTGGGCCAGTTTATACTCTTCGGGGCCAAAACTTTCCGTATTGTCAAAGAGCGATAAAACCTGCTCGCGCGCATCCTTTTCCCTGTCTAACGCCCCTGCTATGGCCGCACCGGGCCGCCCCCGGGAGAGGGAAGCGATAGCGCTGGCCTCATTATCAGATATCTGAAGCTTCATTTTCACGAACTCGAATATCTTCTCATATGGTAAAGGCCGGAACCGAACCGTCTGGCATCTTGATATGATCGTCATCGGAAGTTTACCGGTGTTTTCAACGATTAATATAATCACCGTGTCGCCAGGCGGCTCTTCCAGCGTTTTCAGAAAAGCGTTGGCGGCCGAAAGATTCATCGTATCGGCCCCTTCCATAATCACTATTTTAAGACGAGCCTCATATGGTTTGAACGACAGATGCGATATAAGCTCCCGTATACGGCCGATGTCTATCACTTCCGTCACACGTTTCTCACGCACTTCCGGCTTGATGACGATAAGGTCCGGGCTTGAGCCTGATAAACTTTTCCTGCAGGCGCCGCAAACGCCGCACGCATCTTTTTCACCGGCTTCGCACAGCAGCGCCGCAGCCCATGCATAAGCGGTCGACCGTTTACCCGTCCCCTTTGGCCCCGCAAAAATATATGCGTGCCCCGGCTCTTCAGGGGGCAAGCCCGCCTTCAGGACTTTTATAGCGGTCTCCTGCCCGATGATGTCGATTAGTTTTTGCATGCCATAAACAATATATTTGATGTAGACTGAAATTATTGTAACCAATGCGCGCCGGGAATGTTTAACTATTTGTTCAGGAAGAGGAAACCATGTTTGAAGGTGACGAGTATAAACAAAAAATACAATCTTCCTTTGATTTGGCGAGCCATGGTTACGATTCCCCGGGTCTCCGTTTTTTTTCTAGCAGCGCCGCGCATCTGGTCGAAACCCTAAACCTGAACGGGAATGAAAACCTGATAGACATCGCCACAGGCACGGGGCATGTCGCCATCAGGGCGGCCGAGGCTTTAAAGGGTGGGGCTGTGGTGGGTGTTGATTTATCCGAAGGGATGCTGGGGGTGGCGCGGCGTAAAGCGGATGAAAAAAGCCTCCCGAACGTGACGTTCAGACGTCTCGATTTTGAAAAAATGGATTTTGAGGAAAATTCTTTCGACGTGGCCTGTTGCGCCTTTGGTCTGTTCTTTCTTGACGATATGGCGCGCGGGTTAGCTCGCATTTCCAAAGTGGTGAAACCGGGCGGAAAAGTGGCCCTTGCCAGCTTCACAAAATCGATGATGGAGCCACTAAGCCAAAAAGCCCTCGACATGCTGGAAACGTATGGAATCAAGCCACCCGCCCTGTCATGGAAAAAGCTCGACACGCCGGAGAAAATAAACGACCTGATCGACGCCACAAAGCTTGGCGATGTAAAAATTGAATCGAAGCAGATCGGCTATTATCTGAAGGATAGCGGCCAGTGGTGGGAGATACTTTGGAATAGCGGGTATCGGGGTTTGCTCAACCAGCTTGACGAAAACGATTTGATGCGGTTCAAGCGCGACCATTTAAAAGAGGTGGACCAACTGGCGGGTGGTGACGGCATCTGGCTCGACGTGGAGGCGCTTTACGCTGTGGCGACAAACAGCTAGCCCAGGATAACCTTTTCGATAATGCCCCAGACCTTTTTGCTTATAACTTCCGGCGATCCGGTCGCTTCTATAACCTTCACACGTTCGGGGCAAGCCGCGGCGATTTCCAGAAACCCGGCGCGGACACGCTCGTGAAACTCTTGATTTTCTCGCTCGAACCTTCCTTCGTTGCTTTTTTCTTTCGATAACCTGTCTCTGGATCGCTTCAACCCCTTCTCCACCGGCAGGTCAAGCAAGATGGTGAGACCCGGGAACACCCCGCCACACGCCAGCGTTATCACATTCTCGATAATTTTTTTCTCCACCCGTCGGCCATAGCCCTGATAGGCCAGGCTCGAATCTGTAAACCTGTCACACAGCACAATCTTCCCCCCGGTTAGGGCCGGTTTTATAACGGTCGACACCAGCTCGCTTCTGGCGGCGGAGAAGAGGAAAAGTTCTGTAACGGGGTTCAATTCGCCAGTGGATGAATCGAGGGCTATTTTACGGATTTGGGCGCCGACCCAAGTCCCTCCTGGTTCGCGGGTGACCACAACCTCATGCCCGCCCGCTTCAAGCCTGTCTTTAAGAAGGGCGATCTGCGTGCTTTTACCGGCGCCTTCGATCCCTTCGAATGTTATAAACAAGCGGCCCATTTTTGATTGCGGGGGAACGGTCACTTCACCCGTTCGATATATTTTCCTTCGGCGGTATCGATCCTAATTTTATCGCCAACGTTCACAAACTGTGGGATGTTGATCACTTTGCCGGTTTCAAGTGTGGCTGGTTTCGGGGAGCCTGTGACGGTGGCGGTTTTCATCGTTGGCTCGGTCTCTGTCACCTCTAGTTCCATCACTCTTGGAATCTCGACGCCGATTGGTTTGCCATCATAATATTCCACCTGAACAACAGTGTTGGATGTAAGGTAATCGAGCGCATCCCCCAGATCATCTTTAGAGAGAAAGACCTGCTCGTACGATTCGGAATTCATGAAGCAGTAGCCCGCCGGATCCTCATACAGATATTCCATTTTCACCTGTGAAAGGTCGGCCCGTTCTATCTTCTCTTCTGTTCGCAGGCGAACGTCGGTCTGGTTTCCCTGGATAACGTTGCGCAGTTTCATCTGGGCGTACGCCCCCCCCTTGCCCGGTTTCACATGCTCCACCGCCATAACGCGGTAAAGCTGTTTATCGTATATTATGCGATTGCCAACGCGTACAGAGCCCGCATTTATATATGCCGCCATTTATGTAACCTTTGTAAAAAGTATGTCCAATTCAATCCAGGCGGCTAATGATACCCAACATCCGGCCTGCTGGACAAGGATAAACACGAAAAATATAGCAATAAATTTTAAAATATCGAATTTCTCAATCGTCCACGTTATGTTATCCTTATCGGGTTGAAGGAAGGGATTTTCATAATCAAAACGATTTTCTTACGCCCCGAAAGGGCTAAACATAAACGGGAGTATTTTCGATGGAAGAAAATAAAAGCCTTAAAGACGAGCTGGGAGCCATAGGGTTCAGCAATCTTAAATATGTGTATAAAAACCTCACACCCCCCGCTCTTTATGAAGAGACCATAAAAAACAGAGAGGGAACCATCTCCTATAGAGGCCCGCTGGTGGTGCGCACGGGGGAATATACCGGCAGGTCGCCAAATGACAAGTTCATCGTGCGGGAGCCTTCCAGCGAGGCGGACCTGTGGTGGGGGGATGTGAACCGCGGTATTGATGAGGAAAAGTTCGACCGCCTGCTTAAAAGAGTGCAGATATACTGGCAAGGGAAAGACATGTTTGTCCAGGATTGCTATGCCGGGGCGGACACGGACTATAGCCTCTCGTTGCGCGTGATCACCGAGGATGCGTGGCACTCCCTCTTCGCCCGGATAATGTTCCGCAGAATATATGACGAAAAACAATTGACCGGGCACAAGCCGGACTTCACCATTATCAACGCCCCTGGCCTTAAAGCAGACAGGGATGCCGACGGAACCAATTCGGAAGCTTTCATTCTTGTCCATTTTGGAAAACGGCTCGTACTCATCGGCGGAACAAGCTATGCCGGTGAAATAAAAAAATCTGTCTTCTCTATACTCAACTATCTTTTGCCGCGCAAGGGGGTCATGTCGATGCATTGCTCCGCCAATATCGGAAGCGATGGGGATGTGGCGGTCTTCTTCGGCCTGTCTGGCACAGGCAAAACAACCCTCTCGGCAGACCCGTCCAGAAAGCTTATCGGTGACGACGAACATGGCTGGAGCGAAAACGGAGTGTTTAACTATGAGGGGGGATGCTATGCAAAAATCATCAACCTCTCCAGGGAGGCGGAGCCGGAGATATATGACAACACCGAAAGATTTGGCACTATCCTGGAAAACGTCGCCATGGATGTGGTCAACAGACATGTCGACCTTAACGACTCTTCGCATACAGAGAACACCAGGGCCGCGTATCCGATAACGAACATACATGTCCCTAATGCGGAGCTATCGGGCAAGGGTGGACATCCAAAAAACATATTCATGCTCACCGCCGATGCGTTTGGTGTGTTGCCTCCCATATCAAAACTTTCGAACGAACAGGCGATGTATCACTTTATCTCGGGCTACACCGCCAAGGTCGCCGGCACCGAGCGTGGAATTAAAGAGCCTGTCGACACTTTCAGCACCTGTTTCGGGGCGCCGTTCATGCCGCTACACCCATCTGTTTACGCTAGATTACTGGGGGAGAAAATGGCCAAGCACAAGGTTAACTGCTGGCTGGTGAACACCGGCTGGACAGGTGGCCCTTATGGTGTCGGCTCCCGTATGCAGATCAAATATACCAGGGCCATGCTGGGCGCCGCCCTTAGAGGGGAGCTCGACGACGTGGAGATGATTGAAGATGAATTTTTCGGACTAAAAATACCTGCAAGCGTGCCAGGTGTTCCGGATGGCATCCTCATACCCAAATCGACATGGACAGATGGCGCCGAATATGACAAGAAGGCGAAAGACCTGGCGAACAGGTTCCGGGAGAATTTCAAAAAATATGAGGCGAACACCTCTGCCGAAATAATCGCCGCAGGCCCAAAGGGATAGTTTTAGCGGCGCTCCGCTAGAAAATAAAGCCCACCTTAAGCCTCCCCCGCTAAAGGGGGAGGAAATATTTTAAAACACCCTCTCCATAGAAAGGGGAGGAATCTTTATGCGAACGCCCCGATATTCCGGAATTTTTTGCGGCGCTGGGCCACCAGCTCATCGGGCGACAGTTTCGATAGCTCCCCCAGATGCCGGCGCAACACACGGCGCAAAATTGACGCGGCCTGATGCGGGTTTCGATGGGCGCCCCCTTGCGGCTCTTTTACTATCTCTTCTATTATTTTGTATTTATATAAATTTTCAGCAGTCATAGAGAGCGCGTCGGCCGCCTGCTCCACCTTCTCGCAGTCGTTCCACAAAATCGCCGCGCACCCCTCCGGCGTTATCACAGAATAGACAGAGTTCTCCAGCATCAGCACGCGGTTACCGATTC